>OIWM01001785.1_pt1 | contig 19785 bp, 20 predicted proteins | sample 1587451 | NCBI WGS metagenome assembly OIWM01 (sample SAMEA3888907, study PRJEB22519) | human gut metagenome | biome: human gut; feature: human-associated habitat; material: faeces | place: Denmark | collected 2011
CGGTACGGCGCATCCGTAACGATGGCGATGACAGGCAGAAGAATTAAAGATACTTCCGTCACGAGAGATCGGGCGGCCCGTGGAGATCCCGGGGGTGGTGAGATTCCAATGAGGCAAAATGCATTGCCGGAGGATGCGTTCCCTTGTTCGGGGCGTCGTGGACAAATACGGACAGAACCAAGAACGATTGATACAAAACACAAGGCGGTCGTTTGCCCAAAAGCACTCGACCGCCTTTTACTTAAAACGGAGGCTAATATGAAAGAGATCAAACGAGGTGAAATCTATGCCGTTGACTTCGGTACAGGCTTCGGCAGTGAGCAAGGCGGAACGCGCCCGTCCTTGATTTTACAGAATGATATCGGCAACAGGCACAGCCCCACCACCATCGTGGCGGCGATCACAGGCAGAAAGACAAAAGCGGCTCTGCCCACCCATGTGAAAATCATGGCGAAAGGGCTTAAAACCGAATCCACCGTCCTGCTCGAACAAATCAGGACGATAGACAAAGAGAGGCTCGGCGAATACATCGGCAGGCTCGACAGCAAGACCCTCGCCGCCGTTGACCGTGCCATTGTAGTGAGCCTCGGCATCAAATATTTGGAGGAACTGATTCATGGACGATAACCGTATCACCGCCTATACCTTCACCAGAATGCAGCCGCAGGCGACGGAAGCAGACTTCCTTACGGCGCAAAGAGAAATGGACGCCTACTGCAAGGAAAACGGATACCACATCGTCGGCTCTGCTTTTACCAAAGAACCGTCGGAGAAAATGGCATCTGTTATGGATAACATTCTCACCGACATGAAAAACAAGAATGCCGAGCTGCTCGTCATCCCCGACATCAGCCGTTTGGGAAGGAACACCGCTACAGTAGCCGGCATCGTCAAAGCCTTTGCGGATGAGGGCATCGACATTGAAATAACGGCAGACGGCTCTCGCCCGACCGAACCGTTTGCACCGGACGCCGAACCGTTCATCCAAGAAATGTGAGGTGCGAATATGAATAAGAAAGACATCGGCAACTCCTCTTTTGCTTACAGTGTAAACCTATTAAAAATGCTCCTCGCCATGCAGCTCATCACCGAGGACGAATACGAAAGGATCACTCGAATCAGCGCCGAACATTACGGTGCTGATCTTATTTATGTCTGAAATCTTAATTCTCAAGTTTTTGCGAAAAACCGCTGGAAGTATTCGAACTATTGTGGTATTGTGTGTCGTGCCAAAAGGCGAATAACAGCAAGGTGACCCCTTGCGGAAAGGAGAAAGACATGAACATTACTGAAATCACAAGCACAAAGAAGCAGACAGCCGAACGGCTTCGGTTAGCCCCATACTGCCGGGTGTCGAGTGACTCTACCGACCAGCTCCATTCCTTCGCCGCACAGATCCGCTACTACAGCGACTATGCCAAGAAGCATCCCGAATATCAGCTTGTCGACATTTATGCCGATGAAGGCCTGACCGGCACCGAGATGAAAAAGCGGGACGAGCTGAACCGCCTCATCACCGACTGCAGAAAAGGAAAGGTCGACCGCATCATCGTCAAATCGGTTTCCCGATTGGCACGGAACACCGAGGAGCTGCTCGTACTGCTGCGGATGTGCAAAGAGATCGGCGTGAGCGTGTATTTCGAGGAACAGGGCATCGACACCGAAAAACTGAATATGGAAATGATCGTAACATTCCCCGGTATGGCCGCACAGCAAGAAAGTGTGAACATATCGGGGAATTTGCGTTGGAGCTATCAAAAGCGGATGCAGTCCGGTGACTTCAATTGCACCTGTCCGGCTTACGGCTTTGACCTCAAGGACGGGCAGATGACCGTCAACGAAACGGAGGCGGCGGTCATTCGGCGCATATTCGACCTATATCTCCAAGGCTACGGAACGCTTGCCATTGCAAAAATGCTGAATGAGGACGGCATACCGCGGAAGTACGGCTACGAAAAATGGCTGCCGAGTTCCATCAACTATGTGTTGAACAATGAACGCTATATGGGAGATGCGCTCCTGCAAAAGAGCTACACTACCGAAACCCTACCGTTTCGGAAAATGAAAAACGACGGACGGCTGCCGCAATACTATGTGGAGAACAGCAACCCTGCCATCGTCAGCCGAGAAACCTTTCAGGCGGCGCAGAACCTGCTGCGCTCACGGAAAACGGAAAGATGCAAAAGAAAGTCCTATCCGCTGACCGGAAAGCTGCGCTGTCCCGAATGCGGCAGAGTCTTCCGACATCAGGTGGTAAACGGCAAGGCACATTGGATATGCTCCTGCCGCTCGTCCGGTGCAACCGACTGTCAACACCGCCATGTGCGTGAGGATATCGTATACGATATATTCACCGATATGGTTATCAAGCTGAAAACCTACCGAACCGTACTGCTCGGTACGCTGATCCACCAAATGGAAACTATGCAGGACCGCACAAGCCGCAATCAGGAGCGCATACGGCAGATAGACAAGGAGATCGCCGACCTCGGTGCAAAGAATCATATCATTGCACGGCTGCACACAAGCGGCGCTATGAACGCCGCCGATTATGCCATGCAGACTTCGGAGATCGGCAACCGCCTCACCGAGCTGCGCATCGAACGGCGGCAAAAGCTCACCGAGGATGAGGACGACCAACTGCTCGCCACTCTCAAAGACTTAAACGGCATCCTCGATGAATACGAGCCGACCGTCGAGTTTGACAACGGGCTGTTTGACGAGATCGTCGAGAGCATCACGGTGGACAACAGCGAACAGCTTACCTTCAAGCTCATCGGCGGCATTGCACTGACCGAGCAAATCCCCAAGAAAGGACGGTGAGAACCGAATGAAAAACAGGACCCTGCCTTACGGCTACTGCTGTAAAAACGGCGTTATCGTCATAGAGCCGCAGGAAAGCAAAGTGCTGAAGCGGATATATGCCGCCTACCTTGACGGCTCCTCAATGCTGACCATAGCCGAGCAGCTGAACAGAGAAAAAATCGAATACAGGGACGGCGTTACCGGTTGGAACAAGGGGCGGCTCAAGCATCTCATGGACAATACAAAATATCTCGGCACAGAGGTATATCCGCCGATCATCGACCAAGCGACCTATGAGAAAATGCAGAAAACAAAGCATGGGCGCAACACACAAAAGAACACGGACAAAGCACAGGACAAATTCAAGCTGACCGTCCCCGTCCGATGCCCAAGCTGCGGCGACCGAATGCGTCGCCGACACGACAGCCGATGCAAATGCCAAGAGCGCTGGACTTGCGAAAACAAGGATTGCCGTCTGCGGATCGAGATATCCGATGCCGAACTGCTGACCGCACTCGCCGACCTTCTCGGCACGGTAACCGCCGACAGTATCACATTGCCTGCCGAAACACCCTACGAACCGAGCCCCGAGGTAATACGGCTGAATAACGAGATCAGCCGAATGCTTGACATGGCGGAAATAGACAAGGCTGTGTTGCGAAGCAAAATGACGAAATGCCTCGCCCGGAAGTATAAAGAACTCGACAACGGGTGCTGCGCCGTACAAAGGCTGAAAGCCGAACTTGGCAGTACGGCAGACATCGCCGAGCGGCTGAACCGCACGGTCAGCGAAATACGCCTGTACACCGACAAAACGGCAGACATCATACTGCTGAACGGACAGATCATACGAAAGGAGTCAGACAATGGAACAGACTGTTGTATCCCCGCCGAGAGTGGTGCGGATAATCGAACCGACAATATCGGTCAGAGAGAGCGTGAAAACCCATTACCGAGTCCTGCGGGTGGCGGCATACTGCCGCGTTTCCACTAAGCAGGAGGAACAGCTCAACAGTTATGAAAATCAGGTGGAACACTACACCGAACGCATCAATTCCGAAAACGGATGGACGCTTGAAGGTATCTACGCCGACAAGGGCATCTCCGGCACAAGCGTGAAAAACCGAGATGAATTCAACCGTATGATCCGCCGCTGCAAGCAAGGGAAAATCGACATGATCATCACAAAATCCATTGCCCGGTTCGCGCGGAACACGGTGGACTGCTTGAAGTATGTCCGACTGCTCAATGACCTCGGTGTCGATGTGTACTTCGAGGAACAGGGCATCCACAGCAATCAGCCCGGTGCCGAGTTTTACATTACCATCTACGGCAGCATTGCGCAAAGCGAATCGGAAAATATCAGCGCCAACATTAAATGGGGCAAGGCACAGGCTGCCCGTGAAGGCAAGGTAATATTCAGATACAAGAACTTCCTCGGCTATCGCAAGGGCGAGGACGGACAACCCGAAATCGTCCCCGAAGAAGCCGAAACGATCCGCCTTATATATGACCGCTTCCTCGCAGGCGACAGCTTAAAAGGAATTGCCAAACTACTTGAAGAAAAGGGCATCAAAAGCCCAACGGGAAAAGCAGAATGGCAGTTTTCCACGATACAGTCCATTCTCTCCAACGAGAGATACAAAGGCGATGCCATCATCAATAAGACCTACATCACCGACTGCATCAGCAAAAAGGTCAGAGTCAACAACGGCGAACGCCCGAAATACTATGTGGAAAACAGCCACCCTGCCATTATCGACTCGTCCACCTTCGGCAGAGTTCAGGAGGAACTCGCAAGGCGCTCCGGCAAACGCAAGATCAGCCGAAAAGCCAAGACTGAGCAAGGCAAATACTCAAGCAAATACGCTCTGACAGAACTGCTCGTCTGCGGTGAATGCAAGTCCGCCTACCGCCGATGCACATGGACGGCAAGCGGTAAAAGAAAATCGTATGGCGATGCATCAACCGCATTGAATATGCCAAGAAATACTGTCACAACTCGCCATCCGTAGAGGAAAGCGTATTGCAACGGGCTGTGATGGCGGCGATCATGAAAACGGCAGCCCGAAACACTGAGGTGCTGCAAACGCTGAAGCTGCACATCGGCATGGGCTTGGAGGGTGAAAGAAGCGAGGATAACAGCATTGACCTACAGATACGGATCGCCGAGATCGACACAGAATTCAAAAAGATGCTCGACCGAGTGTCCACCGACACCATCGAAGCCTTTGATGAGGAAACCGCAACTCGTCTCATGAATGAAAAAAGCCGCTTGCAACAGCAGCTCGGCAGTATAGCCGATGCAGAGCAGCGGCGAGAAAATGCAAAATCCCGACTCGATGACATCTACATGATACTCGACGGCATAAAGAACCGTCCGATGGAATACGATGACCAAATCGTCCGTCAACTGCTCGAATGTGTAGTGGTGGACTCAAAAGAACAGATTACTGTAATATTCAAAGGCGGACTTAAATCGGTGCAGCCGCTGACCGAATGACAGCGGCTCACTGCTGCCCCTAACCTTGAAAGCTCAGGATTTTTCGTAAGGGAACAAATACTACCCCCAAAAAGGCGAAAAAATCTATTTTATAGTCCTCCCACAGAAAAAGCACTTGCATTTGCAAGTGCTTTTTCAGTTCTATTCGCGCCTTACGCGAGTTCTATTGCTCCGCAGTGATATTCGGCTTCGCCGAGTGCTATTGCCTACGGCAGTTGTGTGAGCGAATAGAATACCACTGCGCCATTGGCGCAATATCCCTTTTGCGAAAGCAAAAATATCACGCCGAACGAAGTGAGGCATATCACGAAAAGCACCAAGCCTAACAAAGTACGATATACCAAAAACAGGATGCATCATAACGGTTCGCAACAGCCAGAAAAAAGCACTTGCACTCGCAAGTGCTTTTTTCAGTTCTATTCGCCTGCAGTGAGTGTTATTGCGGTGCTGAGATATTCGGCTTCGCCGAGTTATATTGCCTGCGGCAGTTGTGCGCGAATAGAATACCGCTGCGCCATGGTCGCAATAGGCGAAATATCACTTTTGCGTAGGCAAAAATATCACGCCGAACGAAGTGAAGCATATCACTTAAAAATATAAATGGTAAAAAAGACGAGGAGATTCCCCGTCTTTTTTATGTCCTTACCGTTCTGTTTCACAGTGTATTTTGCCTCTGTCAAGGAATGCGCTTTAGTTACTGTTACTATCGGGTATGCAGCGATGCGGCACATTTTGCTTTTTCGAGCTTACCGTAATACCACCCTATAACGCCGTTCTTTTTCACGATATAGCCGTCCGATGCCTCGAAGATCAGCGATAGCATATCGCCGCTTTTAACGGGCAGCTCGTAGTCCGTATAATCCTTGCATTGAGTATCGCCTACAAGATATGCATTCGGCACACATAGTCGCTTTCCGCTCTGTACATGCTTGACGTACGAATACTCGGCGCCTTTTTCGAGCGTGATTATCTCAAAATTCGGCCAGCAGATATGTAACGAATCTCCGCCGCCTCGTTGATCGCTGCATGCGCGAAAGACGGGGAGGGAATCTGCGCTGACCGTTGAGATTTTATCGACGGGTGAATCTATATCGGGTATTATCAGCATATTCAGCTGACCGTCCCGGTTTACTCCGCAGCCGCCGTCAATGGAAATTATTCTTTTTTTGCGGTCGATGATGGGATTTTGCTGACTGATTTCGGTATTATATACTCCGACCGGCATATGACCGACAATGATGTATTTGTCGAATCTATGCGGTGATTGCTGCATAAAGCGATCCGTTTTCAGCAGGCTGAAAATATCGGCGTTTGCGTTGTCCGATATTCTTTTCTCGGGCAGTCCCGCATGTACAAATACATAATTCTGCGTCTCGATGACGGTTGGCAGACCGGCGAGAAAATCAAATTCGGCTTTAAAATGCTCGGTAATGAAGGGCTTTGCCGTCAAAACATCCGTAGGCGATGCGATGACAAAACCGCATTCCTCGGCAAGCCCGTCATAAAAGCTCGTTTCGTTTATCTGTCTGCGCTTTAAGAGATAGTCGTAAAAGCCCTCGGCGCTTTCCTCGCAAAGCTCATCTATCCATTGCAGGCGGTATGCGTCGACATTGCCTATGAGCGGAAATACGTTCCCGCGCTCGCACAGCTGCATGACATACCGCAGTGTTTTCAGGCTCTGCGGTCCTTTTTCTATAATATCGCCGACAATAAACAGATAATCGTCGCCCGAAAAGTCGGCTTTGTCGAGAACCTCGCGCAGATACGCAAGATTCCCGTGGATGTCACTTGTGACAAGGATTCTCTTATTAGGTTGAAGCTCCGTCTGTACGATCCGAACGGTAGGTTTCGGCATGGTTTCCTCCTTGTTTATGCAATATTTATCTGTTAATATTATAATATATTATTTGCGAATTTCAAGATTTTGTTGTTAATTTACCGGATGTTCGCTTCGACATATAATTTTATTGCAGTTATGCGGCTGTGATGCTATAATATTTTCCGAAAAAATGATTTTTTGAACGATGCGGCGCAAACCTTTTTGCTTCCGTGCGTACTGTATAGGTGAGAGCGCTCGAAAGGATGTAAAATGGAAAAAGTAAAAGCAGACAGATTGATAGCCGAATATCTTCAAAAAATCTATGGGTTTGCCTTCAAAAAAGCCTTTTCCTATGACGAAGCTGAGGAACTTGCCTCTGAAATGACGCTTGAGGTGTACCGTTCGCTTCTTGCGAGGGACGATGTATACAACTGCGATGGGTATATTTGGCGCATATGTGAGCACACATATGCGAAATATGTTTCCTCGGTCAAGCGAAAGTCGGGAATAGCTTTTGACGGCACGGACGATCTGATCTATTATGAGGATTTTTCGATTGACGGCGATGCGGTAGATGAGGAACGGCAGCGATTGAGAAGGGAGATTGCGTTTCTCTCCGCGCAGAGACGGGAGATCATATTCTGCTTTTACTACAAGAGTGAGCCTATAAGATCCATTGCATCACGGCTTCATATCTCTGAGGGAACCGTGAAATGGCATCTTAATAAGGCAAGAAACGAACTGAAAGAAGGCTTGAAAATGGAAAGAAGAATTGGTTCTCTCGGCTTGAATCCGGTAATGAAGAATAGCTTCGGACACAGCGGCAGTGTGGGCGCTACCGGAGGTCCGGAATATTATCTCGGCGATAAGCTGAATCTGAATATAGTTTACAGCGTATATTTTGAGCCGAGAAATATTACCGAGATATCGCAGGAGCTCGGCGTGACACCCGTATTTATCGAGGATAGGATCACTTTTTTGGAGGAAAACGGCTACCTTGTTAAGACAAAGGGAGACCGCTATATCACTTATGTAAATTTTACTCCGCAAACGTATTCGAGGGAGCGTTTGGATCTCGCGCTTAAAAAGAAGCTCGATGCGGCTTCGACGATCGTTCGGGAATATGTTCCTCTCGTCCGGGCTTCGGTCGCGGATGTACGTGACATCTACATTCCCGGAGGAAACAGAGAGCTGTTTGAGGCTGCGGCGGTACTCTATGCCGTGGTCAACAAATGCCGGACGGGTAAGGGGATATCTGCAAAGGAGCTCGATAAGTACTATATATCAGATCTCTCGGGCGGAAGATATATAGCCTATGCATATCTGAATTCCGAATGCATTGACCCCGAATATAAGATGACCGTCGTCGATAACTACGGCGCCTGCGGAAACATGTGGCGCGAATCCGAAAAATATCCCGCGGTCAGGTCTTGGTCGATAGACAGCAGACTCGATTCGAGAAGCGGCACATGGCAGAATAATCTCACGACCGATTATGAATCACTGTATGAGTATATGACCGGCAGACTCGGCGATACCGTAGTCAATGCCGAAAAGCTGAATCGTCTGAAAGAGCGCGGCTTTATTGACGGCGAGGGCAGGGTAAATATTATGGTTTATCGCGGAACCGAGAATGAGCTGTTCCGATCGATTCCCGAGCTTGGTGATGATCTTAAGGAGGCGTTTGCCGCAGACGGACTGGAGCTCGCAATGCAGAATGCAAAGCAGTATCCGCCGCACATGTCGGACCTCATTATATCTTCTGTCGGTGAGCTTGTAGATAATACGGTTGCCGTAATGGTGCTCGATATTCTGTATTCCGACGGTACATTTAAACCGCTGACCGAAGCGGAGCGCACAGCTGCAAATCTTATCATGTTCAGTGATACGCTCCCTGAATAAGGAATAATGCTTTAGATAGTGCCTGATTTGGCTGTGAGCTATAATTGCCGCGCACACGCATAGCGGATAACCGGATGGTTGTCTGTTTCTGACTTCCGGTCCTCAACGGGCTAAAGTTATAATTTTAACCGGGCTGTTAAAAACTTGTTTTTAACAGCCCGGTTAATTTGCAAAGAGCTTTATATTTGCTTTTCGGTCCGCTTTTTTTACACCCTCATTATTTCTTTAGTTGATAGGTAAAAATATTAGGATGCGCGGTTTCGCCCGGCATGGTGCACATACGCAGTCAAGGCGCGAAAACTCGCGCAGAAAAGCGAATTACAGCTCTAATATATAATAGTAGAAATCCTCCGGTTGCTCAAAGCCGCTCGGCTTGACATTATAAAAGGTATTTACAAGACGAAAACCGAGCTTTTCCGCGAGGTGCTGACTGCGCTTATCCTCTACCCAACACAGCCATGACAGCTTTTTCGTAATAACACCGATATTCTGAATGGCGCATGTCAGTGCCTCGGACATCAGACCTTTGTTTCGGTATTGCTCGAGAATACTGACACCGACGTTTCTTGCATCGGGATCGTTTGCCGCATCCTCGTTAATACCGATAGTGCCTATGACCTCGCCGCTCTCCTTTAAGACGACGGCGTAGTTATTACGAGCCGAGATAAGGAAACGTATCGTGCCCTCGTCGTACACGTCGCATCCTATATCGTCAAGAGTCCAATCGCGAAGTATGAGTCTGTCTGTTTCGAGTGTTTTCATATAACCAAGTGCTCCCATCTGTATATTTATATGAGTACTAAAAAATTACTTTATTTCGCATAAATTGTTCCGACTAAGCGGTTGATAAGACTCAGCGGCAGTAGCTTCTTTAAAAGTACGGCAGCTTTATACTGTGTGCCTATAATTAAAATCGGCTTACTCGAGCGCTTTGAAGCGATTTTGGCAATATATTTTCCGGCAGCGTCGGGCGACATACCGTTTTGCTCGTCCTTTTCCATTCTTTCTACCGAGCGCGAAATTCTTCCGTTATAAATATCGTCACCCTGAGTGTTTTTATTTCTTGCCGCGGTAAAACCGGTGTGAATATCTCCGGGTTCAATGCAGACTGCGGTTATATTAAATTCGCGCACTTCATTGATAAGCGCAAGCGTGTAAGAGCATAGCGCCGCTTTCGCAGCGGAATAAAAGCTCTGAAAGGGAATGGCGATATCGCCTGCAACCGAACCGATATTTACAATGCGACCAAAGCCCTGCTTTCGCATTATCGGCAGCACGGCTCTGCACATTCTGACCGCACCGAAAAAATTAACATTGAACTGACGTTCGGCGTTCTCGGTACTTGTAAATTCAATAGCTCCCGAAATGCCGAAGCCTGCGTTGTTGATTAATACATCAATACGCCCGCTCTCTGCCATAACGGTATCAATGGCTTTGGCTATCTCTTGCTCGTCGGTTACATCGGCACATAGACTTACTATATTTTCAACGTCGCCGCCGCGGCGGGAAATACCGTATACCTTGTATCCTCGCTTTAACATATTTTCGGCGGTAGCTCTGCCTATTCCGGAGCTTGCGCCGGTTATTATGCATACTTTCATAATATTAAATCACCATTCAGTATTATAGCATAACTATTAAAAATAATCAATACTGCCGATATACCAATATATATGTTGCAAAAAGAATACTAAGCAACAAAGCCGGAAATACATTGAGACATCACTATATTTATATATAACGTGATTATCGGATGCTTGCGGCTTTGCTTTTTAATCCCGGTACAATGAAAATTGCGCTTTCGGTGCATTAGTTTTAAGTTCGGAATGAAGAAATAAAAACGACAGGTTTCTCTTGATACCTGCCGTTTTGGGTACGGATGTTCTTAACCAACCTAAATTTCACACTTAAAAAACCGGCTGATGGCTCACATATTTCTCCGTACATTTGCTTGTATTGTAACTATTTGATATGATGGTAGCAAAAGATTTTAGGAGGTCAAGATTTTATGGAAAAGTACAAATATGACGAAAACAATGGGCTATGGTATGAGCTGCAAGGCGATTATTATTTGCCGTGCCTGAAACTACCGGCGGGAGAACCAGTGCATATCGGTGTATGGGGTCAGCGGCACTTGAATTATCTGCGAGAAAACAAGCGGGTTTTTCTCTCCGGCTTGCAGCTAAGCGGCAAGCTAAACGGATACATCGCCGACATTGACCAGCAGGCTGAAGATATGTTTTTTCGGCTTGTAAAACAGATGGCAGAACGTGAGGGCATATCCGAAACGCTCAAAGCAGAAAATCAAATGGAGTGGGTACAGCGAATTAACAGTATCAGAAATCGAGCAATAGAAATTGTTAATACAGGAATTATATTTGTATAAAGAAGACAGCCTCTGCGGATTTTGTGTCCGCAGAGGCAAAAATTATTTATAAATCTTGCGGCGGTCAAAATATAATTATCCAATTACTAAAACCATAGGGCAAGGAGGCTGATTGACGCCGTTGCTATCGTCGTCATAATTACCGTCATACAGCTTGCCTCTTGAAATAGCCTCTCTTATTGTGGCAAAAAGCATAGCATTATCTGCATACAGATATTGTTTCTGCAAAGGAACACTATCCAGATGTGCAGGTATTTCTTGCTTCTTTCCTCTGAAAAACTCGGTAAGCAGCTCTTTTAGATCATTTACTATCTCGTACTTCGCTTCCGCACAAAGGTTCCACAAAACTTGTGCCTCATCCTTGCAGAGAACAGGAATGTTGATGACTGGTTTTCCGGCTTCCTCACGGAATATCTTACATTTTGTGAGCCAAGGAATAGCTTTGAGATATTCCGGATTAAAACCTACACTTTCAGGATCAATTCCCGTGTGCATAATGTAGAGTAGCTTTGCAATCTCTGCATCAACAAAGGTGTTCTCAGGGAAAAATGTATAATCGGCCGAATGATAATATGGGTAACACGGGAATCCGTCTGCACCATACACGTGCATTTCAAGCATCTCGCAATTGGCATATTTGTCAAACCTTGCAACGCGTTCACCCGAGTAAGAATGTGCCAACAACTCGATATGGTCCTTGTAATCAAACTCCTTGAAATTAACATGGCCAAAGGCAATCCATCGTCCACCGTTAGGACGTTCATTAAATTGCTGTTCAGCATTGAATATTTCTGAAAAGGTCATATACGTTCCGTAATCCAGACAGTTGAATGCAACATACAGTTCCAGGGAGTTTCTTGCATCAAATGAACACCTTTCGTAAAACTCACACTGGCGGAGCTTCACAAGGGCTTTTTCGATAGCATTCCAGAATAACTCAAAATTCTCATGTACACATTTTTTCTGCGCAGGAATATGCTTTTCCTTATCATCCAAAGTTGAAATCATAAAGTCTGTATAAACTTTGTTCCCGATCTTTTTCATTAGTTCACCGTCTACCAGCTTTTCAACAATAGGTTCTACATATGCCACCGGAATACCGATAGACAATGCAATCTCCTCAATAGTTACCGGCTTAGAGTAAGCCAGCCACAGGATATTCTGGGCAATAAGATCGTTTTTGATAAGTGTGATCGGCTCTCCGTTCAATCCGGGATTTCCACTGTAAGAAACATGAAGTGTTATAGGTGAATAACTTTGCTTTGAGTATTTTTCCATATCGCTGATTCCTTTCTTTACATGATCCCTGCCAAGATGCAATCTGCTTTTTACAGTTCCCTCGGGAATGCCCAATTCTGATGCAATCTGACTTACGCTCTGACCGTTCATATAGTACCGCACGATAACCTCGCGATAATTTTTGGCAAGGTATGCAACTGCTTTACGAACGTTCTCAGCTTCGTCGTCTTCATCGTTCAATTGGATCATGGCATTCTCATCAACGATATCAAAATCATCTCCAATACTGACTATTGGTTGCTTATATCTTTTGCGGAGCATGTCATTAAATTTCCGCCCCATAACAACGAGAAGCCACGCTTTTACATCTTGAATATCTCTGCCACGTGCCATGTATGACATTGCTGCAAGAAGTGTATCCTGTGTTAGATCCTCAGCGTCATATATATTTCCGCATCTTTGTAAGGCTGCAGATAACAGGAATTCTATGTAGTTTTCTAATTCTTTGCTTTGCATCTTCGGTACCTCTTTTGAAAGCTTTCACCTACAAGGTCGCAACAATAGCTTCTCGGTTCAATGTTTTTTCAAAAAAATACTATAGAAACAGAGGTAGCCGCCGCAGGAAAACCTGAAGCGGCCCACTTGCTTATTCGTTGGCAATTAGTGTGGTCAGGGATTTTCTCTGACCTTCGGTAGGCTCCTTCAGTTTGCCGTTCTTCAGGAGCGTTATGATACAGTGTACCAGAAACCATCCGTCAGCGTGGAATACAGACTGCAGTTCATACTCTTCTGCCTTTTTTAGATGCTCGGGAACCGATTTCAGTACAGCCTCGGCATAAGGTGCCTTCAGCGCATCAAATTCAGCCCGATACTTTTCCTTGATTCGCTCGCCGATTGCAAGGAGTTCATTTTTTATTTCGTTATCCCGGAGAACGATTATTTTCCACAAGGTTGCGAAATTTCCGTTGTAATCTCCTTTGAACTCAAGATATCCACCTTCGGAGAGCCATGCGTAATCTTCTTTCGGAAGCGGAAATTCATCTTCCAGCGCGTAGAGCGAGAGGATTCGTTTCGCATCTTCATAAAATCGGAAAGTATGGTCCTTATCTCGATTTGACCACTCACTGTCGATCTGCCAAAGTATGCGTTCTCCGTTTCTGCTCCACATAGGCCCGCACCAATTTTTCATATGTACATAGTCGTCCGGAAGCACCATATCATCCGGTTCGACGGTCGCATGACAAATGTTATGCGCACCGTCCGGGCGGATCGTAGCAACTTCTTCAAAAGAAATGCTCTCATCCATCAGTTTTTCCCCGGACCAAGCGGCAATGTAAGGAATAAGCGACCAAAGAAGAAAGTTTTTATCTCGCAGCGAATTTCCCCGCGTAGAGCCGGAAAGCATATAAGGGCAGAAAATACGTTCATCGTCCAAAATACCGCTGTTCATCAATTCATCATACAGATCGTTCGCAAACAGCTCCGCGGCACGCTTGTACATATCGTTCTGCATAGTGAGAAGCTCTGCTGTCGGTTCGCTGATGATGAAGTTGACAATGTACCTATCCTTTTTTGTCCGCAGAAAGCCGTATTCCTCAAGGAATTCAACTTCTGTTTCCACATACACAGGGGAAACGCCGAGGTCATCGGCAATTTCATTAATGGTCTTTGCTGTATTACGCACACAATAGCAAATATTCTGGGTCAGTGTGGAACGGAAGAACTCATCGAGAGACTTTTTGCCCACGGAACCGTTGATGCCGTAGGAGTTGAATTTAATAGGGTTGAATTTGAGTTCGCTTGCTTTTCTCATCGTATCCATACCTCGTTTCAATTCTTTTTTCGCTTCAAACAAGTGCCATTTGACAGTGCCGAGAGGTATACCCAGTTCCCAAGCAATATCTGCCTGCTTACGATTTTCAAAGTAATACGCAATCACTATTCTTCTTTGCAGCTTAGAAAGGTAAGCAATCTCAGTCTGGAGACGACGGATAGCGTCACGATTGTCGTCGGTATCCAGCTCAGAGTACGGATCTGCGATCAGTTCCGCAACCTCATCAATAGAAACACCGAACATACTTTTAGCAGCATCACGTTAATAGTTGCTGGGCGTGTTATGGGCAACGGTCCAGATGAACTTTCCCATGTCCACAACGTCATCCTTGACAAGGAGCGCACGGAACGCTCTTATCGCAATCTCCTGCGACAGATCCTCTGCATCGTGGATGCTTTTACACCTCTTCAGAGCAAATCCGAATATAGGTTTCAGGTATTCAGTTATGATTTTCTTAACGTCTTGTCTGTTCACTTGTTTGCACCTCATTGAAAGCTTTCACCCATATAGACACGCGAATCCGAAAAGGTTGGAACTTTTTGAAAAATTATTTGAAATCGAAAAGAGAGATAATCGGAAGGATATTCATATACATCCCTTCAAACCGGAACTGACTTTCCGGACCTTCTTTTTTCGAGAATAAATTGTGACAAATCGCTCTCAAGACAATCCTGCACTTGTTCAGGAGATACCCCAGACTTATCGCTGATCTGAGCAACGGTTGTATAGGCATCTTCGGAATGGATAGTCAACTGGTAAAGAACTGTGGCAATCTTCAAGTTCTTTGCATCACTAAATGGCTTGATCATTGCTACGATCGACGGACATCAGTATTCATCAGAGTTAAGTTCCTATTGTTTGAAAAGAACACAGCTCCGTGGTTAAATATAAAAATCTATACCAAGGTGTACTAATTGAAAATAGTCTATATAGTCCCGGCATTCAGCTTGCAGATTATGTCGCCGGCATTATGAATGGATATCTTCGTAGAAATATTCTTTCTCCGAGCAACTTTCAGTTTGCAACGGATTTATACAATGAATTTATATCGCCGAAGTTACGGCATCATGCACTTGGCAATATATGCGGGTATGGTGTTATAGATATACCAAAGAAAACACCGTTTCGTGCCCAATTGGAACAAGTTTTTGACAAAACCATATAACCATATTAAGATAAAAAAATCGAGTATTCATAAAGTCAAATCCCTTATGAATACTCGATATGGTGCGGGTAAAAGGACTTGAACCTTCACGAAGTTGCCCTCACTAGAACCTGAATCTAGCGCGTCTGCCAATTCCGCCATACCCGCGAATATTGCTGTGTCAAACACAACAATATTATTATACACTAAATCGCGCGAAAGTCAATACCTTTTGCGCGAAAAGTTCGCATCGAAATCATTTTTTTGCTTTGTTACGCTTGAATATGTATTTTTGAATTAAATGGACCACATAGGACGCAACGAAGGTCCAGAGCAGTACTGCTGCGAAGAAGAGGTCGTCCGACTTAATATAGAATGTTATACCGAAAAGACGGAGATTGCTGCGCCAAGCGAAAATAAAGATGGCATGGAAAAGATACAGCTCGAGCGAAAGGTCTCCGCATAGCGAGAGGAAAGGACCGCCGAGACGCAGCTTCATGGACAGAATAAGCACAGACGCAGAGAAAGCGAGTGCGCAGAGTATCTGCGCTGCAAGGACATACAGTCGTGTACTGTCGTCCGGACGTATCACCGTTACGGCAAAAAGCGCAGCGGTCAACAGCGGTACAAGCGGCAGGAGCAGCTTTCTGTTCCTGCGGATAAACGTATCTATCCTTTCGCGATAAGCGCAGTACCACATTCCGAGCGCAAAGCAGGGTATCGAGTTGTACCACCAAAATCCGAATATCATATTGCCGCAGAAGCGATACAGACAGAGCAGCACGCCCATATAGACGACGGTAGCAATCGTCATTGCAATCATGCCGCCGTGCTTTCCGAAGAGACGGAAGCAGATTGAGTATGCGATATACAGCCAAAGAATAACGCTTGCGAACCACAGCTCCTCGTTCAGTCCGAAAAGCGAGAGGATGATGTGCTTCAGTGTCAGCCCTCCGCAGATGTATTTGACCACCCAATAGAATAGGTCGATTACCGTGTATGTAAAGAATACGGGGAGAAATCTGCGGCGAAGAAATCCGTTCATATACCCGGGCTTGTTGACAACACCGTAGGTCAAACCGTAGCCGGAGATGAAGAAGAACGCGCCGACAAGGAGATAGCCGATGTTCTTAAAGGCAAGAAGCGACGGAAATCCCTCCCCGATATATGAGCCGAGATGGTGAAAAATAATGCCTATTGCAAATAAGCCTTTTAGCGCACGTGTCTGCGAAACGGGGAACTGCTCTTCAAAGACCTCGCCTCTCGGTGACCGCTCTGCGCTCATTAAAAATATGAGCAGAAACAGTATAATTGTCAAGATGTATACCTCCGAATAAGTGACCGAACTGTTACTATATTCTTACACATTTTATCGTCTTTGTCAAGGCTTTATGAGCGTACAGCGCGGAAAAAAGCACAGCGGTCGTGATGAACTATTATTTTTTGCGCACGGAGCAAAAACTCCGCTTGTGCTCTTTGAGGTCTGCTTTATAAACAAATTTCGGATACAAAATGTTTTTTCGTATTTTTCTATTGACAACAGAGCCGTGCTGTGATATAATAATCGTGTTGTCAAACATGGTGGGCGTAGCTCAGTCGATTAGAGCGCCAGGTTGTGGCCCTGGAGGTCGTGGGTTTGATTCCCATCGCTCACCCCATAAGAAAAGGACTGTTAAAACTTGTTTTTAACAGTCCTTTTGCTTTTAGAGTAATGATAAAAAAGTTCGGTCCGGACTTTTTCAGCATCCCCTTCTTAGCTATTGACAAAGGCGCGGCATTGTGCTACAATCATCATGTAATTCTTCGGGGCAGGGTGAAATTCCCGACCGGCGGTAAAGTCCGCGAGCGCATCAGCGCTGAATCGGTGCAATTCCGATACCGACAGTTACAGTCCGGATGAGAGAAGGATGGGCGTTTTTTCGCGCCGCCGTTTTATGTCCCGCCATGCGGGACTTTTTGTTTTTGAGGAATTACTCCGACATGGCAGCCATGACCGTGCCGAGAAAAATCAAGTGGCAGAGGAGTAATCAAATGAACAAAAACAGACCAACATCACGCAGCCGTATAATACAGCTCTGTATTACCGGAATGCTCTGTGCACTCGCTTTTGTGGCTGTCGCTGTCGGAAGAGTGCCGCTGATCCCCTCGATGTCCTTTCTGACCTTTGATCCGAAGGATTCGATAATCGTTATCGGCGGACTTGCGTTCGGACCCGTCGCGGCTGCCGCCATATCGGTGATCGTAGCGCTCGTCGAGATGCTGACGATAAGCACGACCGGACCTATCGGATTTGCAATGAACATAATATCAAGCTGCTCGTTCGCCGTTACCGCATCGCTTATCTATAAAAAAAAGCACAGCTACAAGGGTGCGCTTGCGGCGCTCGGCATCGGCTGGTGCGCCATGATAGTCGCTATGATATTTTGGAACTGGATTGTTACACCGCTGTATATGCACGTGTCGCGCGATGCTGTCGCGGGAATGCTGCTGCCTGCTATAATACCCTTCAATTTCATCAAAGGCGGTATAAACTGTGCGATAGCGCTTATTATCTACAAGCCTGTTACGGCTGCGTTCCGCCGCGTCGGTGCATTTCCCGAAAAGCAGTCCTCTGACGGCTCGGTAATACGCTTTTCGCCGAAGGCGCTGCTTGTCGCACTGCCGATACTCGCTGTATGTATCGCACTTATCTTTGCGCTGCGCTGAAAAATATTTCGGGGATCTGCACCGAGCGGTGCGGATCCCCGTTTTTTTGATTTTTGTCTCGAACAGTTCAGTGCGGCTGCGAATTTCGTTAGCTTCGGCACGAAAGCGTGCGGTAAGTGTTACCGAAAATGTATTTGATTGCAGCTCAGCTGTCGAAGAACGATCGCATCAGCTTATTTATCTCCGCGCCTATAAGAACGATATAGAGACAAAAATACAGCCACAGCAGCAGGAGTACGATAGATGCGAGACTGCCGTATATGGTGAGGTTGGCAAGCGAATCGATATAGCGAGAATATATTGCCGAGAAGCCGAGCCAGCCTATCGTCCCGATTATTGCTCCGGGAAGCTCGCGGAGCGGCGAGGTTCTGCGGGCGGGAAAGAATGTATACAGCATCGTAAAGAACGTCACGAGCAGCAGCGCTCCGAGCGCGTACCGTGCAAATGTGACTATCCATCCGAGTTCGGCAAAGAATGGCAGATTTTCACTCAGAAACGCCGTTATCTTTCCGCCGAAGATAAGGAGAACGATGATGATTATCATCATCAATATAAATGCAACGGTGTAGAGGATCGCAAGCAATCTGTTTGCGATGTACGGACGTGTCTCGCCGCGTGTGCTGTATATTCTGCCGAGCGCCTCCATCAGCGCAAAAACGCCTCTGGATGCCGCCCATAGCGTCGCAAGAGTGGCAATGGAGATTATTCGCATGTTTCCCGAATTCTCCGCCTCGTTCATCAGCGAGGTGAGCAGGTCGATAACATGTCTCGGTGCACCGGCGAGAAATTCGTAGAGAACATCCCATCCGGCTATACCGCACAGGTCGAGTATCGCTACTGCGAGAAGAAAGCAGGGAAACAGCGAAACAAAGATAAAGAACGCTGCGCTTGCCGCATATGTGCCGAGCATGTCGGCCTTGAAGCGCGCGGCAAAGTCCGCTGCTATCGAGTAGCATACGCGCAGTCCTTTCGGTATCTTCATTCCGTCGCCTCCCCGTATATAATATACATGTAATATGATAAAACAAATATTACAAGATGTCAATATAATTATTTGCACCTCGGTGTAACATATCATTTACAAACCAACAATTATTTGCACCTCAGTGTAACATATCATCGACAAACCAACAATTCTCAAGCTTATGAAGGGAAAAAACAAGTGACAGCGAGTATATTTCGGTATGTGTTGCTCTTTTTCACGATGTATCGCAATAATTAAGCGGTTAGTGTTAAGGTCATGATACTAACCGCTTTTTACCGGAGGCTTTTTTCTTTGCTTTCTGCAGCTTAGACCTTACTCTGCGTTTTGTTCCAACATTACGATGAGTTTCCTGAATGCATCTTCCTCTCTGACAAAATCAAATTGTCTGTTCTCCAATGCTTTTAATCTGAGATTGCAGGCGTTCCCCTTATAATTCTTGGTCGTATCCGCTTTTTTGTACTT
>OIWM01001797.1_pt1 | contig 19651 bp, 18 predicted proteins | sample 1587451 | NCBI WGS metagenome assembly OIWM01 (sample SAMEA3888907, study PRJEB22519) | human gut metagenome | biome: human gut; feature: human-associated habitat; material: faeces | place: Denmark | collected 2011
ATACGAAGTGGAATTGCAAATATCACATAGTGTTTGCGCCGAAATACCGAAGAAAGGTATTCTATTGCTCCTTTTTAACCGTTGTATGAGTTTAGCGTCTTCTTGTATGGCAGCGGCTTTCTTTTTGCGCTCATAATTCAGTATAAAGGCGGAATGTAAACTGCGAAACCTGAACTGCGTAAAAAACAGGTAAAGCGGAAACAAAAGCCCGCGAGAACTGCCGTCTTCTGTTAAGCGAAAAAACCTTTTTCTGCTTGTTTGAAGGCAGAAAAAGGCTTTGGGAATCACAGTCCGGTTCAAGCGCTTAAGGGGGGAGAGAAAATTACTCCGGCTTTGCCGCTTTCCGGAGCGTGACGATGCCGATGAGATTGGACACGACCGCGCCGAAATCGAAGGCGAACGTCACATAGTTTTTGAAAACGAAGTCATAGACTGCCCAGCAGAGCAGCGTGACGATAATGACGATTTTGAGCTGCACCGCGTCCTTGAGATCGAGAAACCATGTGTACACACAGGTGGCCGCCGCGGGCAGCAGCCCGAACCAGCCGTCGGAGTTGAAGGCAAACAGCAGCGCAAGCTGCGCGGCGATGAACACGATCTTCCACGGCGTCGTGAACTCTTTTTTCATGCAGAAGAGATTGCGCGCGATGCCGATGACGTTGGCGGTGATGCCCGTGAACGCGCCGAGAATGGCGTTCGATGCGCTCAGCACGCCGAACTGAAAACACTGCACGGTGAGAATCTGCTTTTTTGTTTTCAGAAAGCCGGTCGAGACCATGATGGCCGCGCCGATGAGCGCAACGATGTTGCCGAGAAGTACCGTATTCATCCGAAGTCCTCCGAAGAAATGCCCCCGTCCTGCTTAGGGCAGGATGGGGGCATTGAGTTTATGCCTTGAGAATTGAGCGCGCAGAAGCTTAAACTTACTCGCCGCGGACGGAGGCGATGTGAGCAAGCAGACGCATCATGTTGCAGGTGAAGCCGTACTCGTTGTCGTACCAGGCGCAGAGCTTCATGAAGTGGCCGTTCAGAGCGATACCGGCCTGCGCGTCAAAGATGCTGGAGTGGGTCTCGCCGATGATGTCGGAAGACACGATGGGCTGATCCTCGTAAGCCATGACGTCCTTCAGCTCGCCTTCGCAGGCGGCCTTCATCGCGGCGCAGACTTCCTCGTAGGTGGTCTCCTTGGCGAGAGACACGGTCAGGTCAACGATGGAGCCGTCCGGAGCGGGGATACGCATGGACATGCCGGTCAGCTTGCCCTGCAGCTCGGGGATGACCTTGCCGACGGCCTTCGCAGCGCCGGTGGTGGAGGGGATGATGTTGTCGTAGGTGCTGCGGCCGAGACGCCAGTTCTTCTTGGAGTACTCGTCAACGATGCTCTGCGTGGCGGTGGCGGCGTGAACGGTGGTCATAAGGCCTTCAACGATGCCGAAGTTGTCGTGCAGGACCTTCGCCATAGGAGCGAGGCAGTTGGTGGTGCAGGAAGCGGCGGAGGCGACCTTCAGATCGGCGGAGTAGGTCTTGTGGTTGACGCCGTAAACGAACATCGGGGTCTTGTCCTTCGCGGGGGCGCTCATCAGCACGAACTTCGCGCCGGCGTCCAGATGGGGCTGCACGCTCTCGGCGGTGAGGAACTTGCCGGTGCACTCAACAACGTAAGGAACGTTCAGCTCGCCCCAGCCGAGGGTGGAGGGATCGCGGCTGCTGAGGAGCAGGATGGGCTTGCCGTCAACGATCAGGTGATGCTCGTCGTAGGAGACGGTGCCTTCCCACTTGCCGTGGACGGAGTCATGGGAGAAAACGTAAGCGATCTGCTCAGGAGTCTTGTCCGGAGCGTTGATAGCAACGACCTCCATATCGCCGCGGCGCAGAGCCACGCGGGCCGCCAGACGGCCGATGCGTCCGAATCCGCTGATACCAATTCTAATCATGTGTGTATCCTCCTGTAAAAAATTTTTTGATCTCTTTTCTAACCGGCTGCATTTTACAACATTTCCGCACATAGAACAAGTGTTTTTTTCAAACAATATTAAATAATTCTCGACAGTTAGTTAGTGAATATGTATAGAAAACAGCGTCTGACGCCGAAACTGCGCAAAAAACAAAAAATCGTAGTATCCACGCCGCAAAATTTGTGGTATGATACGGGCAATAATCCAGCGCAGAAAGGGAAAACTGCTGATATGGAAAAAGTGGAAATCTCCGGCGCGGCGCTTGCGCCGCTGTTCCGGCTGAGCCGGGACGCTGTCTGCGGCATCGCACAGGGCCGCATCGTGTTCTCCAATCCGGCGGCATGCCGGCTGTTCGGCGCGGACGTTACCGGCGAGAGCGCCGCGGAGCGCTTCCCGGACCTGGAGGAGACCGGCTGGGGCGACAGCTTTGCTGCCGTGCTCACCATCGGCGATACACCGAGAAACATTACCGCCGTGCGCAGCGGCGAGATCCTTGTTCTCACGATCCGGACGGAGGAGCCGGAAACGCTGCCGGTGCCGCCGACGGCGTTGCGGCAGATGCGTTCGGCGGCGTTCAATCTCCGGCTGTCGATCGAGCAGCTGCTGAAGGACGAGCCGGAAACCTGGGACGAGGACTATGACGAGGAGCGGGCGAAAGCGAGCGCGGTCCTCTACCACAGCTACTATAAGCTCCTCCATGTCACCAACCAGCTTGCCGATCTCAACGCGCTCGCCGCCGACGATAAGCTCTCGTGGCCGAAGCCTCTCTCGTTCAGCGATCTCATCGCCGATCTGGTGGACTCGGCGGAGATCTTCCTGCGGCGGCGGAACATCACGACCCGGCGGGGGAGAGCCTTTTCGTGATCGGCGAGCAGAGCAAGCTCGAGCAGCTCCTGCTCATCCTCATCGCCGACTGCGTCCGCCGCACCGGCGACGGCGGGAAGATCGTCTTCCGGCTGAGACAGTTCGGCCGCCGCTGCCAGCTCACCGTCTGCGACGACGGGCCGGGCCTGACGGAGGAAGAGCTTGCCGAGGCCTTTGTGCCGCGGCGGGAGGATACGCTCACCGGCGCGCCGGATGCGGGGCTCGGTCTCACGATCGCGCAGGGGCTCGCGCGGCTCCACGGCGGCGTTCTTGTCCTCCGGAACGGCGAGAGCGGCGAAACGAGCATGCACCTGCAGCTCCCGCTGACGGGAAAGCTGCCGCTGTGTGACGCCCACCCGATCGCCGCCGGTCCGGAGCTGATCCTGACGGAGCTCAGCGAGCTGCTGCCGTCGGAGATGTATCAGAGAAAGTACAGAGATTGATAAATAACAGTCTGCCGCCGGAGGAGCGATCCTCCGACGGCGGTTTTTTATGCTTCGATACCGAAAAGGCGGCAGCCGTTTTCCTGCGTGATGCGCGTCATTTCCTCCGCGGAAACGCCCTTGAGAGCGGCGATCTTCTCCAGCACATAGACGAGCAGCGACGAGTCGTTGCGCTTCCCGCGGCACGGCTCGGGGGCCATGTACGGACTGTCCGTCTCGACGAGAATGCGCTCAAGCGGCGTCACGGCGAGCACCTCGGCGGCCTTTTTGTTGCTTTTGTAAGTGACGGGGCCGTCAAAGCCGAGATACCAGCCGCGCCGGATGAGCTCCTTCGCCATTTCCGCGCTGCCGGAAAAGCAGTGGAACACGCCGCGCGCCTCGGGGTAGTTCATCACGATTTCAAGGCAATCGCCGTGGGCCTCGCGGTCGTGCACGATCACGGGCAGCTTACGCTCAATGGCGAGCGAGAGCTGCCGCTCGAACATCTCCTTCTGCAGCGCCTTGTGCTCGGTGTCCCAGTAATAGTCCAGCCCGATCTCCCCGATGGCGACCACCTTCGGCTGCGCGCAGAGCGAGCGCAGCAGCGCCATGCTCTCGCCGTTCCAGCTCTGCCATTCCTCCGGGTGCCAGCCCACGGCGGCGTATACGAACGGGAACTCCTGCGCGAGCGCGCACGCCGCGCGGGAGCTTTCACCGTCGCAGCCGGGATCGACGATGAGCGAAACGCCCTTTGCCGGCATCGCGGCGAGAACTTCCCGCCGGTCGGCGTCGAATTTTTTGTCGTCATAGTGGGCATGGGTATCGAAAATCATAGGAAGCACCGTCCTCTCGGGCACATTCTACCACAGGAGAGAAGCCGCGGCAAGTTGCTTTCACGCAGGGGATGGGGTATACTTTTTAAAACCGGCTCCCTCCATGAGGGAGCTGTCAGCGGCAAAGCTGCTGACTGAGGGAGTGCATCCCAAGGAGGAACAGAGCATGACAAAAGCCGAAAAGCGCTGCGAATGGCTCACGGACAAGTACATACTCTGCCTTCTTGCCCTCTTTCCGCTCTTCACCGGCTTTCACGGCTATGCGAACCTCACAGCGGCAAAATTCTGGCTGTATACCGGCGTGACGGCGCTCTGGGCGCTCGGCATCGCGGCGTGCCTCTGCACCGGCGCGCGCCTTTTTGCAAAAAAGCCGGGTGCGTTTTTCTATCTAACGTGCGCGTTCCTCGTCTGGAATCTCGTTTCCGCGGCGCTCAGCCCGTGGCGGGAGAAAACGTTTCTCGGCGCGGGACGGTACGACGGGCTTTTCACGCAGTTTCTCTATGCGCTCACGGCGCTCGGCATAGCCCGCTGGGGACGGAAAAAGATCATCTATGTCCGTGTGTTCGGAGCAAGCGTATTTCTCTGCTGCGCCGTGGCGCTTTGGCAGATCGCGGGCGGGAATCCGCTCGGGCTGTACCCGAACGGCTGGCGCTTTGCCGACGCGGGAACGCTCTATTCCGGCATGTATCTCGGCACGGTGGGCAATACCCTGATCCTCGGCTCCGTGCTTTCGCTCGTGGTGCCGGTGCTCGTATATACGGCGGTCAAAAAGCGTGGGTACGATCTTCTTTTGCTGCTCCCCGCGGCAATGGCGCTCTATATCCTGTACCGGAGCGAATGCTCGTCCGCGTGGGTCGCGCTGCCTGGCTCATGCGCGCTGATGCTGCCGAAGCTCGCGCGCGGACGGCGGCGGAGGTATATTCTGGCGGCGGAGGGCGCTTTGGCGCTGACCGTGCTGCTCGCGGTGTATTTTTATCCGGGGCAGAGCGGGACGCTGTATGAAGCCTCGCGCCTGCTCCACGGCGAGGCGGACGCCTCGTTCGGCTCGCACCGCGTGGAGATCTGGCGTGAGGTCTGCGCGCTCATCGCGCAGCGGCCGGTGTTCGGCGGCGGGCCGGGCACGGCGGCGGCGCGGCTGCACATCGAGTTCACGCGCTTCGTGCCGGAGACGGGACGGACGCTCGGAACGTATGTTACGAACGCGCACAACGAGTATCTCGGCTATGCGATGAATCTCGGGTGGCCGGGGCTCGCGCTTTATCTCGGCATGGCGGGCGTCACGTTTTTCCGCCCGCGGGAGAACGGGGAGAGCGCCGCGTGGCTCTGGGGCGCCGCGGCGTACTGGATGCAGGCATTTTTCGCGCTCGGCCTTGTCGTGAGTGCGCCGCTTCTGTGGCTCGCGTGGGGACTGGCGCCGGCGCCGGAGGAAAGGAGCGGAGGACATGAACATTGCTCTGGAAAAGATCACGCTTGAAGGAATGAACGAGCTTGACCGCGATTTTCAGCGCGACCCGGCCACGTTTGCGGACAGGAGCCTCTTTTCCGCGTACCGCTACTCTCCGGAAGAGACGCGAAAGCGGTTTGAGCGCTACGGCGCGCCCGACCGGCGGCATTTTCTCATTCGGCTCGACGGGCGTCCGGTGGGCGAGACCGGCATCAAGCATATCGACTGGGAGAAGCGGGAGGGCGAGCTTTCCATCCATCTCCAGAACGACGCGGTGAAAAACCGCGGTATCGGTACAGCGGCGGAGCGGCTTCTGCTTGCATATGCCTTTGACGAGCTGGGGCTGACCGCCGTGACCGCGCGGGTCATAGAAAAGAACACGCGCAGCCGGCGCGTGCTCGAAAAGGTCGGGTTTGCATTTGTCCGGCAGGAGAACGGCTTCCTGCATTACCGCTGTGAAAAGATTTCTCGCTGACGGAGAGAAATGGTGGGGAGGAGCAGAGCCCCTCCCCTACGGACGGATTTTGATACGGTCTTGTAGGGGCGGGGCTCTGCTCCGCCCGTGCTGTCAAGAACCGCCGCAAACGCTTGCGTTCGCGGCGGTTCTTCATGCCCGAAAATCGAAAAGCTCGACCGGCTTTATCTCCAGTGCGTCGCAGATATCGAAAATCACGTCGAGAGAAACGGCGCAGTCCGCCGTTTCGATCCGGCTCATGTGCGTGCGGCTGATGTTCACGCGCTCGGCCAGCTCGCTCTGCGAAAGACCGCGGTCCTTGCGGTAATAGGCGATATTCAGCCCGAGACTCCGGTATTTGGAAAACTGATTGTTTCTCATGCGCTCACCCTTATTCAGTCTACCCGCAGGCGACACGCATTGCGACAACGTAAAAAGATATATTTATAACTTGTAATGTTACAAATGTTTTGCTATACTGCAAATACGACGCGTATTGCGCCAAAACGACAAAAAGACAGTGAGGGAAGAAAATGAAAAAACGGCATATCCTGCTTCTTGTGCTGGCCGTCAGCCTGCTTCTGTGCTCCTGCGGCGAGGTGAAAATCGAGAGCATCACACTCTCAAAAAATGCGGCGGAGCTGAAGGAAGGGGAGAGCGTAACGCTTTCCGCCGTTGTTGCGCCGGAGAACGCAACGGAGAGCTACGGCTGGAAATCCGCGGACGAGGGCGTTGCAACGGTGGATGAGAACGGCGTCGTGACGGCGGTAGCGCCGGGGAATACGAACATTCTCGCGGTGTCCGAGAGCGGCAAAACAGCGGCCTGCTCCGTCACGGTTGCCGCGCCGACGGCGTATGAGCTGCTCAACGATGCGGAGCGGGAGCTGTTCGACTACATGACCGGCACCATGCTGAAGAGCTTTTATAATGCCTCCGCGGTGCGCATTCGGAAGATATATAATAGCGCCAGCAGCGATACAGTGCAGGCCATAATCGTGGATCTGGAGGGGACAAACAGACTGGGCGGAACGACCTATGATCTGTTTGGAATATTCCACGTAGGTGATACAATCGTTGCTCTCCCGTGCGGCGACAGGGAGATCGATTTGAGCCAACCCATGCCCACGGATGTAATGGACCCCGCAAAGATCAACGCCGCGCTGGCGGAGTACTGGGACGACGCTGGGATGCACGGCTAAAACCGACTCTCCCTCCGTTTCGGCGCAAAGCGCCACACGGAGGGAGAGAAGCCCCGCCTGTTGGATGTTTGTCCAACAGGCGGGGCTTTTGCTTTACTCTTCTTTTTTGCTTTCGTCCGGTTCGCTCTTCGCTTCCGCGTTCTCGGCGGGGGCGGCGGGCGTTTCGGTTTCCTTGAGAAGCTCGGCTTCCTTCTGCTTCACAGCGTCGGATTTCTCCGGCAGCGGGGGCATGCATTTGTGATCGCAGAAGTAGCGGAAGTCCTCGCCGTCGATCGTCTCGTTGATGAGCAGATATTCCGCGAGCGCGACGAGCACGTCGGCGTGGGCGCGGAGGATCTCCTCACACTTGAGCGCGGCCTCGTCGAAGATGTGCTTGACCTCTTCGTCGATGATGGCGGCGGTCTCTTCGGAATAGCTCTTCGTCTGGCCGAAGTCGCGGCCGATGAAGATGCTGTGGCCCGAGGAATCGAAGCTGATGGGGCCGAGACGGTCGCTCATGCCGTACACGGTGACCATGTTGCGGGCAGTGTGCGTCGCCTGCTGGATGTCGCCGGAAGCGCCGGTAGAGATGTCGTCAAGGAAGATCTTCTCAGCGATGCGCCCGCCGAGCGCGACGACGATGTCCTCAAACATCTCGCTGCGCGAGCGGAAGCTCTTGTCGTCCTGCGGGCGGAACAGCGTGAAGCCGCCGGCCTGACCGCGCGGGATGATCGTGATATACTGCACGGGATCGACATGCTCGAGATAGTGCGCGGCGATGGCGTGACCGGACTCGTGGTACGCGGTGAGCCGCCGCTCCTTCTCGGTGATGACGCGGGACTTCTTCTCCGGGCCCATGGAGACCTTGAGAATGGCGTCGTCAATGTCCTTCTGCATGATGAACCGGCGGTGACGGCGCACCGCGAGCAGTGCGGCCTCGTTGAGAAGGTTTTCCAGATCCGCGCCGGAGAAGCCGGGCGTCCCCTTGGCGATGTCGCGCAGATCCACATCCTCGCCGAGCGGCTTGCCGCGGGCATGGACCTTCAGAATGTCGGCACGGCCCTTGATATCGGGCAGACCGACGTACACCTGCCGGTCAAAGCGGCCGGGGCGGAGAAGCGCATTATCGAGAATATCGGCGCGGTTCGTCGCCGCCATGACGATGACGCCCTGGTTATCGTTGAAGCCGTCCATTTCCACGAGCAGCTGGTTGAGCGTCTGCTCGCGCTCGTCGTGGCCGCCGCCGAGACCGGAGCCGCGCTGACGGCCGACGGCGTCGATCTCGTCGATGAACACGATGGCCGGGGCGACCTTCTTGGCCTGCTCAAACAGGTCACGGACGCGGCCCGCGCCGACGCCGACGTACAGCTCAACGAAGTCGGAGCCGGAGATGGACAGAAATTCGACGCCCGCCTCGCCGGCGACCGCCTTGGCGAGCAGCGTTTTGCCCGTGCCCGGAGGGCCGACGAGCAGCACGCCCTTGGGGATGCGCGCGCCCATCTGGGAATACGCCGCGGGGTTTTTCAGATATTCGACGATCTCCTGCAGCTCTTCCTTTTCCTCGTCGGCGCCCGCAACGTCGGCAAACGTCTTTTTCTGCTTTTCCTCGCTGCCGAGACGGGTGCGCGCCTTGGAGAACTTCATAACGCCGCCGGCACCGCCGCCGCCCTGCGCCGAGCGAATCATGGAGTACCACAGCACGCCCATGATGACGAAGATGATGAGATACGGCACAAAGCTCAGCCACCAGGCTGCCTCCCACGCGGGCGGGTAGTCGTACTCGGTGAGAATGCCTTCGGCCTTCTGCTCCTGCACGAGATCGTTGAGATCGTTGTAGAAGATGCTGAAGCTGCCGCACTCGTAGGAGTATTTCGTCTGTCCCTTGTAGGCGGAGCGCAGCTGCATGGTGAGATTGCCGTCGGTGTCGATGGTGAAGGATTCGACCTGCTTCGTCTCAAAAAGCTCGATGACTTCCGAATAGATGAGCGATTCCTTTGCGGTGTTTCTCGTCATGGAATAGATCGTGCCGAGCAGCAGCACGAAGATCAATACGAGAAAGCCGATCTGACGGGTCTTGTTGGGGGAGGGTCGGTTGTTCAAAAACTGTCACTTCCTTTTCTGCCGTCCCACCGGACGGCGCGGACAATATATAAATCAGAGATTTATTTTTCGTATACTTCCGGCTTGAGAACGCCGATGAACGGCAGATTGCGGTACTTTTCCGCGTAATCCAGACCGTAGCCGACGACGAAGGCGTCCGGCACGGTGAAGCCGACGTACTTCGCCTGCACATCGGCGCGGCGGCGCGCGGGCTTATCGAGCAGCGTTGCGATGCAGATGGAGCTCGGCTTGCGGTTCTGGAGATATTTCGTGAGATAGCTGAGCGTGATGCCGGAGTCGAGAATGTCTTCGACGATGATGACATCACGGTTTTCAATGTCCTGGCTGAGATCCTTGTTGATCTTCACCGCGCCCGTGGTGGAGGTGCCGTTGCCGTAGGACGAAACGGCCATGAAGTCCACGCTGCCGTGGATCGTCACTTCGCGGAACAGGTCCGCCATGAAAATGAAGCAGCCCTTCAAAACGCCGACGAACAGCGGCTCTTTCCCGGCGTAATCGCGGGAGATCTCCGCGCCCAGCTCGCGGACGCGCGTATGGATCTGCTCCTCACTGAGCAGTATGGACGCAATATCTTCTCTCATTCTCTCTCTTCCTCCGAAATTGGCGAAATGGTGATTTTATAAAACGGTTCCTGCGGCGCGGGGAAAGCTCTCTCGCTCTGCCCGATGCCGTAAACGGCAAGAGGCCCCGCCCCGTCGCGCAAAACGGGAACGGCGGCGCGCTGCGAGACCGGGATGCGCGCTTCACCGAGCAGCTTGCTCACCGAGCGCGTGCCGCCGCGGCGGTGCAGGAGAATCGTATCTCCCGCGGCGCGGGATGCGACGGACAGTTTACCACATATATTGGCACATGAAAAGCAAAAAGTGTTGAACGAAGTTTGAATTTCCGACCCCGCAGCGCAACTTTCGCACGAAATGCGCCACCGGCCGGGGTAAAGGAGCGTTTCTCCGGGCAAAAGCACGCGCTCCTCCAGCGGCGGCGCGCCCCCCTCGCCGAGCCGAAGCTGCCCGAGCTCCCGCCGGACGCACCGTCCCGGAAGCTCCAGCACGCCGTCGCCGTCTCCGGCGGCAAAGCGCAGCAGCGCGTCGAACCGCTCGCGCGAGAGTTCTCCGCCGAGCCAGCGCGCAAGAGCGCGCCGCGCGACGGGCCGCGGCACCGCGCAAAGCTCCGCGCCGGGGATCGCCTCGCCCCAGAGGGCGAGCTTTTCCTCCGCGAGCGAGGCGAGAAACGCCTCGTCCTCGGCGAGTGTTTCGCTCATGCGCGCGATGCCCGCCGCCGCGCCGGGGTGGATGCTCTCGAGTCTCGGGAGCACGTCGAGCCGGATGCGGTTTCGCGCAGCGTCCGTCTCCGCGTTCGTGGAGTCCTCCACATGGGGGATGCCGTGCGCGGTGAGATATTCCTCAATATCGCGCCGCGGCGTCTGCAGAAGCGGGCGGACGATCCTGCCGCGCCGCGCCGGGATGCCGGTAAGCCCGTGCAGTCCCGTGCCGCGCGCCATGCGGAAGAGGATGGTCTCCGCGTTGTCGTTTAAATTATGCGCCGTGGCGATGACGTCCGCGCCGTGTTCCTTCGCGGTGCGCTCGAGAAAGGCGTAGCGCATCTCCCGCGCCGCGGTCTCGATGCTCAAGCCGTTCGCCGCGGCATACGCCGGAACGTCGCCCCGGCCGGGAAAGAACGGGACGCCCCATTCTTTGCAGAGCGCTTCGACGAACGCAGCGTCCCGCGCGCTCTCCGCGCCGCGGATGCCGTGGTCGAAGTGGGCGCAGAGCACCGTCACATCGCCGAGCCGCCGCACGAGATCGAGCAGACATACCGAGTCCGCCCCGCCGGACACGGCGCACAGCACCGTGCACCCCGCCGGGAGCAGGCTGCGGTCGAGCACCGGCTCACTCATTGTGCCAGCGGTCGGCGTCGCGGAACGTTGTATACTCGCCCTGCCACTGGAGACTGTCCTTGCCGGTCTCGCCGTGGCGGTTTTTGAGCACGATCAGCTCCGTGAGATTCGGGTTTTCGATCTCCTGGTTGTAATAGCCTTCGCGGTAAATGCCCATGACGATGTCGGCGTCCTGCTCGATCGAGCCGGATTCACGCAGATCCGAGAGCATCGGGCGCTTGTCCTGCCGCTGCTCGTTGGCGCGCGAGAGCTGCGAAAGGCACAGCACCGGCACGTTCAGCTCCTTTGCCATGATCTTCATCATGCGCGAAATGTCGCTGACGACCTGCTGGCGGCTCTCGCTTGCCCAGCTGTTCTTGCTGCCGGAGCCCTGCATGAGCTGAAGATAGTCGATCATCACAAGGCCGAGATTGTTGAGCCGGCGGCACTGCGCGTTCATCTCCGCGACGGTGAGCGTCGGGTTGTCGTTTACGAGAATATCGAGCGAGGACACCGCGGCGCAGGCGTGCGCCGTGCGCTTCCACTCGTCCATCGTGAGATTGCCCGTGAGAAGATTCCCGAGCGGGATCTCGCCCTCGCTGGAGAGAAAGCGCGTTACGAGCTGCTCGCGGCTCATTTCGAGCGAGAAGATGGCAACGGTCTTTCCCGTGGCTTTCGCGGCGTTCAGGCAGATGTTGAGACCGATACTCGTTTTGCCCATGCCAGGGCGCGCGGCGACAAGGATAAAGTCGCCCTTGTTCATGCCCATGATGCGGCGGTCCACGTCCCGGAAACCGGTCGGGATGCCGGGGATCGGCTGGCCGGAGGCGGCGAGCTCGGAAAGATTGGAGTAGACGCTGTTCACAACCTGCGACACCGGCATCAGCCCGCCGACAACGCGGTCCTGCCGGAGCGCATAGATCTTCTTTTCGCAGAGATCGAGCACATCCCCGGCCTCGCCCGCGCCGGAGGACGCGGCCTCGACCGTTTCCTCGCACACGGAGATAACGTTGCGGAGCAGCGCCTGGTCGCGCACGATGGCGGCGTATTTGAGCACGTTCGCCGCCGTGGGCGTCAAGCGCATCAGCTCGCGGATGTACTGCTGCGAGCTCTCGTCATGGTAAACGCCGCGCACCTTCATCTCATCGAGCACCGTCACCGGGTCGATGGGCTTGGCGAAGGTGAACATGGAGAAGATCGTTTCAAAGATCTCCCGGTTCTGCGGCAGATAGAAATCCGCGCCGCGCACCGCCGTCATAACGTCCGGCAGGCAGGACGGGTCGATCAGGCACGAGCCGAGCACCGCCTGTTCCGCTTCCGCGGACCAGGGCACCCGCCGTCCGAGCAGTTCTTCCATCCGCTCTTACTTTTCGATGACGAGCAGCTGCACGGTGCCGTCGATGCCGTAGCCGAACTTGCACTTGACTTCAAAGCTGCCGAAGCTCTTGATCGGCTCGGCCTGCACGATGCGGTTCTTCTCGATGGAGACGCCGTGCTGCTCGCGCAGCGCGTCCACGATCTCCTGCGACGTGACGCTGCCGAAAAGACGCCCGTTCGCGCCGGCCTTGGCGCGCACCGTGACGATAACGTCCTTGAGCTTGGCGGCGGCTTCCTCGGCCTCGGCGCGCTCGCGCGCTTCCTGCGCCTTCCGCGCCTTTTCCTTGAGCGCGAGAGTGTTGAGATTGTCCTTATTCGCTTCTACGGCGAGACCGCGGGGGAGAAGGTAGTTGCGGCCGTAGCCCTCGGAGACTTCCTTCATCTCGCCCTTTTTGCCCTGTCCGCGGACATCCTGCTGGAAAATAACTTTCATGGAATATGACCTCCTTCGGTCTCTTAGTTTTTATATTAGTCTGTGGCGCGGTATTCGTCGATGGCGGCGAAGAGCCGGTTCACCGCGTCGCGCAGCGAGCAGTTCGGTATCTGCGCCCCGGCCGCCGAGCGGTTGCCGCCGCCGCCGAGCGTTTCGAGCAGCACCTGCACGTTCACATTGCCGATGCTCCGCGCCGACACCGCGACGCCGCCGTCGCCGGTGGGGTACAAAACGGCGCTCGCGTTCACGCCGGAGATGTTCAAAAGCTCGTCCGCGGCCTGCGCGGCGACGATGCGGTTCTGCGTCTCCTGCGCGGCGACCACGGCGATGCCCTTGTAAATGCGCGCCTGCTTCATAATGTCGTAGCGCTCCATGGTCTCTTCCATGCCGTTCTGGAAGAGCTTCTTCACGCGCGTGGTGTCCGCACCGCTGCGGCGGAGGAACGCCGCGGCGTCAAACGTGCGGTCGCCGGTGCGGATCGTAAAGTTTTTCGTGTCGAGCACGATGCCGGAGAGCACGGCGTCCGCCTCAAAGGGGAGAATGTCCGTCGGCTCGCACAGCTCCTGTATGAGCTCCGTGACGAGCTCGCACGTGGACGAGGCGTTCGGCTCATAGAGCGTGAGCGTGGCGTTTTTGATATAGGTCGCGGCGCGCCGGTGGTGATCGATGACCGCGAGCCGGTTGCTGCACGCGGTGAGCAGCGATTCGTCCTCCACCTGCTCGGGGCGGTTCGTGTCCACCACGACGAGCAGCGTCCGGCTGTCGGCCTCGAGCAGCGCCTCCTGCGCGCTGATAAAGGCGGTTTTGTATTCCTCCTCGCCGTGCAGCATGGTGAGCAGCGGCCCGACGGCGTTTTTGTCCATGTCGAGCACGATCTTTGCCGGGCAGTGGAAGCGCCGGGCGATGCACCGCACGCCCACCGCCGCGCCGACGGCGTCGAGATCGGCGTACCGGTGGCCCATGATGAACACCTGCGAGGCGTCCTGCACGAGCCGGGAGAGAGAGTTTGCCATAACGCGGGACTTGACCTTTGTGCGCGTTTCGACCTCCGCGCCGCGCCCGCCGAAAAATTCAAAGTTGAACTTGTTTTTCACGACCGCCTGATCGCCGCCGCGCGAGAGCGCCATATCCTCGGCGAGCGTGGCGAAGGAATAGTCCTCGTCATAGCTCGCGCCGTCGAGTCCGACGCCGATGCTCACCGTGGCGTGGATGCCCGTGAGATTGACGATCGAATGAATGCTCTCGACGAGCGTGAAGCGGTTTTTCGTGATCTCGTCAAAATGCCGCTTTTCAAAAATGAAGATGTACCGGTCACGGTCCACGCGCCGGAGAATGCCGCCGCGTCCCTCGCACCATTTCTCAATGGCAATGTCGAGCTGGCCGCGCAGCTCGGTGCGCTGGCGGTCGGTGAGCGGCTTCATCAGCTCGTCGTAGTTATCCACGAGCATGACCATCACGACCGGGCGCGTGGCGAGATATTCCTGTTTTACGTCGTCGTACTCGGTCACGTCCACCCAGTAGGTGATGCCCATGAACTCATAGGTCTCCTCGCGCTCTCCGGCGCGGACCATGTTGCCGTTGACCTGATACTTTTTCCCGTCCACCTCGAGAAGATCCGCCATGCGGTTTTTGCCCTCGAGTAGCCACTTGCTGTTGAATTCCGGCACGAGCGAGGCGAGCTTCGCGTCGAACGCGGGACTCGTGCGGCCGCACATCTCCCAGAACGGCTGGTTGCCCCAGACGACGCCGCTGTCGTTCAGACGGAACACCGCCATCGGCAGCGGGAAGTGGATGAGCGTGTTGTTCGTGGCGGATTCGGCGTTGTAGGTGACGTTCTCAACGAACGCCTGCAGCTCCTTCTGGCGCGCCCGCGCGCGGATGAGCGCGTAGATCGCGAGCAGCACCGTGACGACCGCCTCGCCGTAGGCGATATAACGGTTGAAGCGGGCGAAAAAGAAGGTTACAAGCGCGAATATGAGCATGATGAGCAGGCACATGCGGAGGCCGGGCTCGGCAAATTTCTGCGGTTTGCGGCTGTTCAAAGTATCCTCTCCCCACGCCCGCCGGAACCACAGAGCGGGCAGATAAAAATACAGAATATAATATACCACAAATATCCAAAGAATGCGAGCCCTTTTCGCCGCATTCTTCCGCTGTTTGCATATTTTTTCGTTGCGGTGCAGAAACTTCCTCCGTAAAAATAAAAAAAGGAGCTTTTATAAAAAGATGAAAGCGGTCATTTTGGCGGGAGGAAGAGGGACGCGGCTCGCCCCGGTCACTCACGGCGCGGTGCCCAAGCCCATGGCGGAGCTGCTCGGCGCGCCGATGCTCGAGCACATCGTAGCCCTTTTGAAGCGCTGCGGCTTCCGGGATCTCTGCTGCACGACGGCCTGCCTGCCCGAGCAGATCGAGCGGTACTTCGGCGACGGCAGCGGCTTCGGCGTGCGCATGCAGTACCGGCGCGAGGACAGAGCGCTCGGCACCGCAGGCGCGGTGAAAAACTGCGAGGATTTTATCGCGGGGGAAAACGCGCTCATCATCAGCGGCGACGCCGCGTGCGATTTTGACCTTCGCGCCCTCTGGAACGAGCACCGGCGCGCGCACGCCGCCGTTACGATGGCGCTCTATCCGCACGAAGCGCCGCTGCCCTACGGTCTCGCCGTGACCGACGGCGAGGGGTGGGTGCGCAGCTTCATCGAAAAGCCTGCGTGGGAGCGCGTCGTTACCGATCTGGTAAACACCGGCATCTATGTTCTGTCCCCGGAGGTGCTGCGCTTCATCCCGGCGGATACGCCCTTTGATTTTGCCCGCGATCTTTTCCCGCGGCTGATGTCCTCCGGGCGCGGCATCCGCGGCGTGCCGATGGAGGGCTACTGGCGCGATATCGGCGACCCCGGCTCGTACTACCGGGCCAATCTCGACGCCTGGGAGGGCAAACTGCGCCTGCCCGAGCAGAGAGGCGGCGCGCTTGAGCGCACGCCGGAGGCATTCTCCGAACGGGCGCGGTACGCCTGCCGGGTGTACTGCGGCGCGCCGCACCGCGCGCGGCTCATGCGCGCGCTCACCGCGGGACTTATGGAAGCGGGCGCAGACCTCACCGACGGGCTGACCGTGCGGACGGTCCCCGGCGGCGTGCACATCGCGCCCTGCGCCGACCGCGCGGCACTCTGCATTGAGTCCGACAGCCCGGATACTGCCCGGCGGTTTGAAGCGCTCGTCCGGGATGTGGAGCGGCGCGTGGAAAACGAAACCGGCGGAAGCGCTTGATGCGCTTCCGCCGGCGGAGTATGGGGCTTATAGTTTCATGTTGCTGCCGTGATAGGCTTTGCCCGGCACAGCCAGTGCGCCGTGTCGCGCAGCGTCGCAAGCAGCGGACGCGGCGCATAGCCAAACGTCCGGCTGGCTGCGCTGTGGCTGAAATCCGCGTTCGAGCCGAGGACGGCTATGGAATAAGGCGTGAAGAAAGGCTTCTTTCCCCTTCGGGTAAATTTCTCGCAGACCTTCGCCGCGCTCCGGGCAAGCCTGAGCGGCAGATAGGTTACCGTGCGCCGTACACCGGCTGCGGATTTGAGAGCTTCGAGCATATCGCGGATCGTTGTATAGTGGCCGGAGAGAATGTAACCGCAGCCGCGCTGCCCGTTCTCCGCGCAGTCGGCGATGCCGCGGGCAACGTCGCGCACATCAACGAAGTCGTATCCGCCGCGCACCGCGAGCGGGAGCCGCCCCGCAAGGAACGAGCGGAACATCGTCGTCATGCTGCCTCCGGCGATATCGCCCGGCCCGATAATGCCGGACGGGAACACGATGCTCGCGTTCATACCATTTTTCGCTGCGGCAAATACGAGCGATGTCGCCTCCGCTTTGCTTTTGGCGTAATCGCCGGAAACAAATTCCGAAGAAACGGCGTCGGTTTCCGTGATCGTCATGCCCTTGGGCTTTTCGGGCAGCGCATGGACGGAGCTGATATACACGAGCTTGCCGACGCCATGCGCGGCGCACTCGCGTAAAATGGCGCGCGTCCCGTCCACATTTACGCGGTAGAGCGAGGCGTCCGGGCGCGATGCCACCGTTACGATGCCCGCCGTATGGATGACGCAGGTGCTCTCATCCGTTCCGGCAAAGAAATTTTCCAGCGCGGATGCGCTGCAGATATCGCCCTCCGTGCGCTCCACGCTCTCGGGCAAAACTCCGGCGAGCCGGTCGCCCGGCAGTACGAGCGCCCGCACCGACGCACCGCGGGAGAGCAGCTCCGAAACGACCGTGCGGCCGAGAAAGCCCGTCGCGCCGGTCACAAGATAAGTTTTATACATAGGGATCCACCTCCATGGGATAAATACGAAAGACATATGTTGATTATCTTTCATGTATATAGTATACTTTTTCCGACAGAGATGTACAACCGTCAACCGGCTGCCGCGTGAAAGAAAACCGACATGCGGAACAGAAACGTTGCCCAATTCTGTAAACAATTTGTGATGAGGTGTCCCATGGCAGGAAAATCCGATGCGAGAGTCCGGTATACGCAGCACGCGCTCAAGCAGGCGTTATTAACGCTGCTGAAGGAAAAGAGCGTGAACAAGATCACGGTCAAGGAGGTCTGCGAGCTGGCGGAGCTGAACCGCGCGACGTTTTATTCGCATTACAGCGACTGCTTTGCGCTGCTGGAGGCGATCGAGAATGAGCTGCTTGAAGCGTTCGCGCAGTCGCTCACGCTGATAAAATCGTTTGATGTTGCGGCGCTGATCGAGGCGATCTACGACATGATCGGGAAGAACGAGGAAGCCTGCCGTGTGCTGATCTTCCAAAATCCCGGCTCGACGGTCATCCACCGGATGATCGATTACGCCCGGCCGCAGAGCATCGCCTACTGGCGGCAGGAGCTGCGCGCGAGCGACGAGGAACTGGAGATGCTGTACACGCATCTGTCCAATGGGCTGATGCATGTCGTGGTGGAGGGCTACGACCGGTATGAGCGCGAAACGGTCGTGCGGTTCGTGCGGCGCATCGTGCAGGCAAGTCTGTCTCTATTTCGGTGAAAGAACACAAAAATCGCCCCGTGTTTTGGAGAGTGCGTCCAAAATGCGGGGCGATGTTTTTTCCGTGACGGTTTTTCGGCTCCGCTTCAGTGCGTGCCGGTGCTGCCGAAGCCCGACGCGCCGCGGAGCGTTTCGGAGAGCTCGTCCGTTTCCTCGATCTCAATGTCAAGACACGGTGTGATGACGAGCTGCGCGATGCGCTCGCCGTTTTCCACGGTCTGCGTCTCGGTGCCGTTGTTCTGCAGAAACACCCGCAGCTCTCCGCGGTAATCGGCGTCGATCACGCCGACGCAGTTGGCGGGGGCGAGCTGGCGCTTTGTGGCGATGCCGCTGCGGGCAAACACCAGTCCGACGTATCCCTCCGGGATCTCCACGGCGATGCCGGTGGGGAAGAGGTACTTGCCCTGCGGGGCAACGGCCGCGCTCTCCTGCCCGTCCGGCAGCAGGGCGTAAAGATCAACGCCCGCGGCGAGCGCGGTGCCGTGCGTGGGCAGTATGGCATTTTCACGGAGCTTTTTGCACGGAATTTTCATACGGTCTTCTTCCTTTTAGTAAGTTTATTGTTTTTCGCTGCGCGGCGGGAGCTGCGCGCCGCACCTGGGGCAGAACCGGCTTTCCGCGGGGATCTTTTCGCCGCAGCAGGCACAGTATTTTGTATCCGGCGCGGCGGGAGCTTCCGCCGGCGCGGGTGGGACATGGGTGAGCGCGTCGGATGCCATCGCTTTCGCGGCGGCTTCCTTGTCTTTGCGCATTTTCCGGCTGAGGACGCCAAGAGCGACGATGACCGCGGCAAGGAGCACGCAGGAGACGATGGTTTTGGCCGTTCCCGCCGGGCTTTGCGGCTGCGGAACGGCGGCGGAAAACTTCATGGAGTCGATAACGCCGTCCGCGAGCGCGTCCTGCTCCGCCGAGCCGACGCTGAAAGGGAACCAGAAATCGATGCGGACGGTATTTTCGCCGCATACGGTGAAAAAGGTCACGTTGTAGTCCGTCGAGCCGTCCTCGTCCGTGTCGAGATATCCAAACCGCAGGACGGTGTTTTCCGCGTGCGGATACGTCTCCGCGCTCAGAACTTCCGAACCGTCCTCAACGAAACTGTCGGCAAGAGCATTCGTAAGAGCGTCCAGCTCGCCGTCTTCGATGATGGCGGCAAAGCGGTCATGACCGTCCGGATAGGCGCGCAGAGAAAAGATGCAGTACGCGGCGTCCGAAGCGCCGATAAAATAATAGTCTCCGGCAAACCACTCGTCCAGATTTTCCTGCGGGTAGGGAAGCTCCTCCGCCGCGGGATCGGTTTTGTACGAATCCCGGGAGAGGATCTTGAAGTCTGGGGGCATGGAAAAGGAAATGCCGATATCCGGCGACGTATATTCCGCAGCACCGGCGGCAAGCGCCGCGCCGGAGAGTGTGAACATTAGAGCAGCGCAGAGAATGAGGATCACAAAGAGTCGTTTCTTCATAGAGGATACCGCCTTCCGACACGATTCTACACGCAAAAGAAACCACCGTCAACGAAAAAGCGCGGCAAACAGGAAGCGGCGCATCCCGAAGGATGCGCCGCAGCTTTTTGTTTCTTATTCTTCGAGCTGGCCGACGAGGGCGATGTGCAGCTCATCGAGCTGCTTCTGCTCCACGGTGGAGGGAGCGCCCATCATCACGTC
>OIWM01001799.1_pt1 | contig 19640 bp, 16 predicted proteins | sample 1587451 | NCBI WGS metagenome assembly OIWM01 (sample SAMEA3888907, study PRJEB22519) | human gut metagenome | biome: human gut; feature: human-associated habitat; material: faeces | place: Denmark | collected 2011
TATCTTTGCACTCGAATTTAACACATAAATGCCAATGAAATATAGGATAATACCACACTGTTTCCATTATCAGCGTTGCCTTTGCAACCCTTCTGCTTCAGGTCTCAAAAGCGAAATGAAAGAAAGTAAAGCAAGTGAAAGAAAAAAGACTCATAAGAGTTTAATCTTTCACTTGCTTTTTTTATGCACCTTATTCATTTCCTCTTCGTGTTCTACTGGAACTCAATATGATTTTGAGTCTTCTGAGGACGCTTTGAGGAAATATAATAGCTTCTTTCATTCCATACAGGAACAACAAGTAGTCAATTCTGAACAAATGGCTGCTTACATCAACCAGTGGCAAGAGTTGTCAGATACAGTTCTTCATTACATCGAGAAAGACCCAGCGTTCACAGCTCATGCCGGCTTGTCAATGGTGTTTGCGGAAAACACGGACTCCATTCGCACGGCACTGCTAAGATTGGCTGATAAATGCACTTTGAGTGATGTGGCATACGTGAAATTACACACATCTAAATATGCTGAAGAGAGTGGACTTGATTCCTTAAAACAGGCTGCTGGTAATTTCTATTCCAGCTTGGATAAGAGTCCAATCTATAATAAAGATGTACGTGAGATACTTGCAGACTACTCCCAGTACCTTTCCGAGGTGAACAGGATGGGAATCCATTCAAAGAAGGACTTCCTCAATTACATAGCCAATGAGGACAGACACTTCCGCTCTTTTCTTGCGCATCTTGACAAATGCTCCTCAATGAATATGACTGGCATTACGAACCTGACAACCGACATCTGTACAAGTATATATTCAAATGCCTCCAAGAAAATAATTTCCGCAGAGGAAGCACTGGTTTATATGTCCATGAGAACCAACCGCCGATTGATTCTCAATGCGAAGATCTGCCACGAGGTATTAAAAAGAGGTAAGATAAAAGATGCTCCGCAAGCCAATGCCTATTTATGGATGATGCTCCAGCCATACCTTTCGATGGATTCCTTTGGCGTGGCAATGCTTACTCCCGAGCAGTCGCAAGCCATGACAGATATTGCAAAGGACTTCCAGACAATTGTTTCAAGGCTTGACAGCAAACATCTTTTAGACAAGGAGCTGTCCGATAAATTGCCAACACAGCTCATGCGTTTATACATATCAACTCTCTAATCAACCTCGAAAATGTTACAGGAAGCCATCTACAAATTTAAAACGTCAGGACCAGTAATCCTGCCAGATCTCATAGATAATGTTTTCCTCAGCAAGGTCACTTCCTATGAGGATTACGCCATTCTTCTGTATGACGTTCCCAAGCCTCAGTCTATGGAGAATGTCCTGGAAATGTTGGAAATGAATGCTGATCTTGCCATCCTCTATCATCTGGAACCACCAGTTGATACGGTCTTCGGCCATGAGAGCTGCGCCTACTGCTTCCCCGTCACGGAACGGATGTTCAAGATTAACTGCAAGACACATGTTGACGGACTTGTCCACCAGCTCAATGTCACGATATACAACTCCATTGAGGTGATGTCAGCCGACCTCTTTGAAGACCTACGTCTTCACGAGAAGCGTGGAACCTTCAAGGTGAAACGTGAACATGTTCAAATCATGAACGACTTCAACTGCGGTCTTTGATGGAGAAAAGAACGTTTTATCTCATTGCTGACATGATACATAAAAACAGGACATGGATAAAGGTCATAGACACGGAAAGGCTTATAGAGATGAGAATACCTCAGGATGGTGTGTTGAAAACCCTGTTCTACAAGGCTATCACTCTTCAAAGTTACAGAGAGCATTACTCTTTCATCAAATCACGCACATGGAATATAAGTGAATATGACTTGAACCAAGGAGTGGCAGCCCTGTGCAGGAAAGACCCGTCCGCATCTGTACGTGTCAAGAGGAATGCCCTCACATTGCGTGATGTTGAATACATTATTGAAAAAGCATCTTTTGGAATAATCAAACTTGAACTCGACGATTATGAATACTAAGAAAAAGGTATATGCCTTCTACATTACCATCATAGCACTGGCTGTGCTGGCAATGATGGTGTTTGACTTGAACCTGATGGCCAAATCCATACTGTGCCTGATTGTGTTCTTCTGTCTGTTGGTCATGCGTAGTATTCGGAATGCTTATCAGTTGCCCGATGATATTGACCCCGATACAATGCAGCCTGTCGGCTCTCTACTAAAAACTGAGAAGGAGGACACCCTCGCTCAGACTGACCATGGCTCTAATGTCGATCTGTATCTTCGTCTCCTGATTGAGGCAGATGAAAAGCTGTCAAAAGACCCAGAGATTGACCAGATGTCTCCCAGTTACAACATCCAGTTGAACAGATACATTGCTGCACGACTGGAGTCATTGGAATCTGCCTCAAAATAATCCTCAAATAAAATAACGGTTAAATATGACACTGACTCTTACCATCATTCGTTTTATCTTCCCTTTCCTGCTCTTGGTGGCATTCTTCTGTCTATATAAGAAGGAATACAAGTTCATGAAAACATTCATGTGGAAGATGGTCTCACTCCGTAACAGCAAGCTTTTCTATGTCAGCATGCTTACGTTCCTTCTCATCTTCATCAACTGGTGCTGCTGTATGACAGACCCAAATATAGCTGTGGCTCTCTCCAGTCTCATTACTCTGATTCTTATATCCAGAAAAATTATGGTTAGCGCACTGAGACTGTTGCATGAGAGGAAGCGGCTTTGGTTCTTCACTGTATTTGTGGCAATGGTCTGCTATGCCATTCCGTATATGAACAGTGTCTTTCATCTGTTCTTCACACTCAGTATGGCAGCGGTCTTTTACCCATCTGAAAAAGTGCTTGCGCTTTACGATGATTCCAAACCGCTCAAAAAGCATGAAGAACGGTTGGAACAGATATTCAAAAACTACTATTAAATGCCACTTGTTTGTGGCAGAGATTAGACAACACTTGCTCTGGTAAATAACATATCAAATTAAAGAATGACTCAAATGAACCAATCATCAAAACATGTCTCTTCTGATGGAGAGACTCCACAAAGCGTGGATCGTTCATTGCTGGAGTTCCTCAAACCCAAATCGGAGGAACGTTACAGCAAGCTCGAAGCCTATTGCGACCTGTTGTCCAGAGCATCCGCTGGTGCATACGCCACACCTGAAGCCGAAGGTGCGTTGCAGTTGCTGCCTGGCCAGTTCGTTGCCACGATCTCAGAACTTTCACGACAATGGAAATGGCAGCGTGCCACTGTCCGGCAATTTATCGCGGGGCTGGCAAACCTCGGACATATTTCTGCCAAGCCTTATTCCAAGAGCTTCATCTTCTCGGTCAACCTCTCACAGCGTCTGTCTCTCTTTGTTGAGACACCAGACGATATTCTCGACTTCTGTGCCATGCAGTTTGTGCGCTATCTCAAAGGCAGGACAAGAGCAAAGGAAGTGGCGGAATCTTACAACCGGTATTATGCCTTGAAGTTGGACATGGCGAAGAAAGAAGGGAATGGCGGAATACCTGCACGACACGTGCTTAATGAGCAGACTGTCATATTCGACGGCCTGGCAGTATCGATGCTTCATGTCCTCGATGCACACAAACAATTGCCTGAAGAGTTATCTGACTCGGTCGGGCTCCTGTTCGGTAAAGACCATGTCTGGGACTGGCACAAAGTGATTGCTACACTTGGCATCATGGCTGCTGCATTACGCACCAACAGCAAGCCCAGTTATATGGCAGAAGTGACATCGGAGTATTCAAAGGGTGAGGTAATCCTCATGGACTGTATCTTCGAGCATTACAGCTCAGGTGTTGAATCCACCTATTACGCTAACCCTCCATTTCCCTCAATTAGGGGACATAAGCAGCCACCGACCCAGACCCCTTCGGTCTCTTCTCCTGCTGAAAACAATGACCATTGAATCATCCTTTCTAATAACCATCTCGCCAAAGCGTTTCAGACGCTCCGTTGGCACTTCGCTGAATGGAGTTAAGCAACGATAGGCAGCGTGCTTGCACGTGCCACTTTTTTTCAGTCTCGGGAAGCCTAATACCCCGACCTCCTAACGTTGTCGGGAGGGCTGACCAGATAAACAGCAAGCTGGGTCAGAAATGCTCATCTCAGAGACGTTGTTTAGCCGACTGAAAAAGGCTTTGAAGATGGCATCATAATAACATTTGAATATGAGTAAAGCAGGAAAACAAGTCATGGACATCAAGACCTCCAAGGGGCTTGCACAGTCAAGCAACGAGGAGCTGAGGGCATGGACGGACAAGGGATGGGAGCAGGCTATGCGTGAGGGAAACTACGACAGAAGCCGTGAACATCTCAACTTCGAGATCCAGAGGGGTGGCATCGTGACCCCAATAGACAAGAGCCGTCCGTTGACAAGACGTATGGCAGAAAATCTTGCCTCACGTGGCATCAAAGACCCCAACGAAGGACTGGATGAACCACGCTACCGAACAGTGGTCAACTTCATATTCGGTGGCTCTACAGAACGTATGCGTGAGTTAGCCTTTGGCAACCAAGAGGTGGATTTCGAGAGTAAGAAGGGCAATGAGCACATCCGCAGAATGCCAGAGATAGAGGAATGGGCAAAGGACATTTATCGTTTCGTGGCTGACAAATATGGTGAAGAAAACATCATATCGTTCATTGTCCACTGTGACGAGAAAAACCCTCATGTGCATTGTGCGCTTCTTCCTATTGACGAGGAAAAGAAGTTCGCATTCAAGAAAATCTTCCATGGTCAGAACCGTGTTGATTTCAAGAACTACATGCTTGCGCTGCATGATGAGCTGGCTAAGGTGAACGAGAAATGGGGTCTTACAAGAGGGGTGTCGATAACAGAGACTGGTGCCAGGCACCGCTCGACGGAAGAGTACCGGCGATGGCTCGCCAACGAATGTGTGACACTCGAAGCTCAGATGGATAACACCCGAAGGGCTCTGAAAGACCTCAATGTCGAATTGGCTATTGCCCAGAAGAAACAGAAGTCGTTCACCTCAATGATAGAGAATCTGAAGGCAGAGAAGGAAAGGTTGGAGGATGAGCTCCGACCGTTACGTGAACTGCAAGCCAACAGCGATAGCATCAGTGCGGGGATTGCCCGTAAGATTCAGCACCTGGAGCAGCAGAAGGCTTTGGTTGAGACGAAACTGGCAGACAAAGAGAAGAAACTCGATGAGACTAACCAGTTGCTTGACACTCTCCGCAAGGATAAGGCGGAGATAGAGCAGCAGGCAAGTGAACTGGAAGAGAAAGCCAACAGGTCTGAACTTTCATGGGCTCACAATATGAGCTATCATCTGAATGGTGTCATCCTTGATACGATGGCACAGGAGTTCACTTCGCGTTTCCCCAAACTACCAGATGATGTCAAGCTCGACTTCGATGGTACACTGCTCATGCAGCTGGCAGAGGAAGGGAACCATGTCGTAAAGGTTGCGCTCAATCTGGTATGTGGCTTCATCGATGATGCTACAACCATCGCTCAGACTCATGGTGGCGGTGGAGGTGGTCCCAGTTCCGGCTGGGGACAACGTCCCGATGAAGATGACCGTGAGTGGGCACGCAGATGCCTGGCCATGGCTCGTAAGATGTGCAAGCCTTCTGTCAGCAGAAAAAAGAAGATGTGACATCAGCTCGTTTGTTTACACCTCGTATTAACAATTAAATCCATAACACAAAATGAGAAAGAAAATTCTTATCATGTCTATGTTCTGCCTTGCAGCAATGACGATAAAGGCAGAACCTGTCCACCAGTATGAGGACAGTATCATTCATCAGAAAACGTTCAGTCAGGAGCCTATGCTCTTGTCTGGCAATCCTACATATCTCAAGAATGTAAGCGAAGCAGCCAACTGGGGTAGAAATTGGTTCATTGAAGTAAAGGGCGGGGCTTCTGCTTTTCTTGGGTCGCCCATCGGTTGTGGGGATGTGTTCGACAGAGTGAAGCCCGCATTGCAGGTGGGACTCGGCAAGTGGTTCACACCCGCAATCGGTGGACGTATAGGATTCCAAGGACTGTCATTCAAGAATGCTGAGTTCAAAAGCATGAAATATCAGTTCATTCACGCTGACTTCATGTATAACCTGGCATCTGGCATACGCTGTAACGAGAATGGAATACCTCTTTGGGATGTGATACCATATCTTGGAGTTGGTATGATACACAACTCTGACTGGTCGGGCTCTTGTACTTGCAAAGGAGGTTCAAGTGGCAGCCATCCGTTCGCCTTCTCATACGGCATCGAGGCACGATACCGCCTCAATGACCGTCTTCATCTCGTTGCAGGGATAAGCGGAATGACAACAGCCAAGAACTTTGATGACATCGGTACTTCAACAAAATTCGGGGACCACATGCTTACCGTTTCAGCAGGCCTGTCCTTTACCATCGGCAAGACTGGATGGAAGCGTGTCATTGACGCTGCTCCCTATATAGAGGAGAATGTATATCTGAGAGACTATATCGACCACATGAAAATGGAGAATGCCCGTCTTCAAAAACGACTGGCTGGAGAAGATGATGTCAAAACCATCTATCCGAAAAACAGCTACAGCGGCCTCAATTCTCTCCGTGCCCGTCTCTCCATGTCTGGCTCTTCAAACTTACAGAACAGCAACATGGACTCTGAGGATTGGAAAGCGGATGGCAATGGCAAGAATGCGGGATTGACAGATGAAGATGGTCACACTAACCAGATAAGAATAGGTCTGGGCACACCTGTGTATTTCTTCTTTCAAATCAACTCGGACAAACTCGTTGACGATTCTCAAATGGTCAATCTCGATGAGATTGCGCGTATCGCAAAGGAGGAGAATCTGAAAGTGTCAATATCAGGTGCAGCAGACAGTGCTACAGGTACTCAGTCAGGAAACCAGGAACTCGGCCAACGACGTGCCAACTTTATTGCCAAGTCTCTCGTGGAACGTGGTATAAAAGACTCCCAGATACAGATTAAGAATTATGGTGGTATAGACAAGTATGACGCGAATGAAGCCAACCGATTCACAATCGTGATTTTGTACAAGTAGTCCTATGCTTGAAGCAGGTGTTCAGTAGTGTGTTAATGAATACATGTACACACTTATACATGTGTACATATTCACTAACAATGCCTGTTCCATGAATATCGAACGCACTAATAACTTTTTTTCATAATAACTGGGTGCTTGCTCGTGATGAGTAGGCACCTTTGCTTTAAGAAAGAAAGGATGGCAAGTACATCAATCCTGCCATCCTGCTCAATCTTATCAAGCAAACATCTATGAGCAATATGTTTGCTGAGAACACTGCCAATCCTGAAAGCTAACTAATCCTTTCACCTTTACCATTCAGTATCACACCATCTTCGTCATTGTCCTTGCAAAGGTACATGTCATAACCTATTGCCTGGATGCTACAGTATGAAGGAGGCGTGATGACCTTGCCGTCTGCTGTTATCAGTCCATACCATCCGTTTTCTGCCTCATAACGCCGGCATTTTGCCATCTTCTCCACTGGCAACGGCTCAATGTTTTCCGTCTCACTGGTGAGTGTACCTTCCTCATTGTAATTCTTAGAGGTAGAGTAGCGCAACTCATCTGACTCATAGGTCATATAACTTACGTCATTGATGTAGAAATCATTGATAATCTCACCGCTATGGTCGTAACGTTGAATGATGTGGTTGCTGAGAGTAACACTGATATAATCGCTGCTTACCCAAATTTGACCTTTCGTGAACGGAATGACCGTGTTCAGCGTGCTGTCCAATACGCTCTTGCCCTCTCCGTTATCGACAACCCAGAAGTTCCCGGAAGATTCGATGGAGAAATATTCTGGCTTCAACACCCACTTGCCCTGCTTGTCCAACAGCCCGAAACGGTCTCGACGTTCATTGTGGACAATGCAGCGGTTTTTGTGGAATACATAACCTTCTGCTCCAGGGATATAAGGAATCTGTGGGTCTATCACCACCTTGACTGATGCGTCGATGAACTTGATCCAGCCTCCATCATCCACCGATGCCAGTCCGTCGGAGAAAATCCATGCATGGCTGTACTTCGGCTCTATGACGGGTTTGCCTGTGAACATATTGAAATAGCCGCGTTTCTTGCCGTCGCTGTAGCATATCAGTGAGTCCATACCCAGTGGCTTGGCTATCCACTTGATTCCCGTAATGGTCTTCTTGCTGTCAGCAGTCTTCAGGAAACCGTCTTCATCGTAGTAGGTGTAATAGGTGACATTGCGGGAGATGTACTGCGTATCGTAATACGAGTCATCAAAATGCTTGTTTACCTCCAACCGATAGCACCTCCAAAGAGGGAACCGCATATTCTATTTTCTATAGAGGAATCCATTATCGTATATTTCCTAATGCTACGTTTATTTCTTTACTAAACTTTCTGTCTTTTACAGTAATTGTCATGAGTTGACCAGCCGACACATCAATTATAACTTCTAACGAAGATGGTATATATCCAAATTTTTCTTCTAAATCAATCGATAACTGTCTGTTTTCTATACCGATAAAAAGTTTTTCATTCTTATCTAAATTGATAGATGTGGATCTTTTACATGGAATAGTGAAATTGGGTGGGAGAAGAGTTTCGCAATGTGACACTCCCTTTTCCTGTAATTTACCGATATAAACAGGAGTAGGAAAACAAGAGAGAAGTAATGACTCTTTAATGTCCCCAAATAATTCCATCCATTTTATAACTCCCTTGAACAGGAACTCTTTGGTTTTCGAAGATGATAATTTAAATTTCTTATTAACATCTGAATCAGATGTTGTACGGCTGCTATATAATTCATTTGAACCTGCTTCTAAAATTTCACACATTCCTCCACCTGTCTCAAATATACAATAATCCTCATCGTTCTTTATACATGTCACTCTTTCGTCATAGATAGATTTCCCTTCAAAGCCGAAGGCTACAAGTTCAATTTCTGGTATAACGTATGGCTTTATTGGGAATTTTTCAATCATCCTTGATATTCCAACATAGGAATCAGAATGCTTGTAGGTGATAAGGATTTTTGAATCCATGAGCATTTTTCTATTTTGTCTGATAAAATCCTCAATGGTGTAACCTTTTACTATATCTTTTGCTGGATATATACTATAGAAACTATCATACGTAAGACCAGATTTCAGCTCAAAGCGTTGCCAAATATATGCATTGCAATAATACAACCGATTGTCTTTGGTTAAAGAGAAGATAGAAATACCATTAAAAGAGTCGTTAATGGTATTCTCTTGAGGTTTTCCATTTTCAAACCTTGTCTGTTCGTTACTATTTGAAGTCTGACTATAAGTTTCTTGCTTTGTCTTTTTTTGTGATTCTTCTTTCCTCTTTCCCTCTGTGTTTTGTATTTCCAAAAGGCGTTTTGATAAAGCATCGATAGAAGAATAACGCTCTCTTTTTCTTGCAGCCATTGCCTTTTCAATACAAGAACACATCATGGAAGATATTCCCTTTGAATGTAATTCATGCGACGGAAATCCATCGTTAATAATGTAGGAAGCCACTGGAGGACGTTTACCTGTAAGCATCTTGAACATTGTAGCCCCCATGGCATAAACGTCCATAGTGACAGGAAAATCTTTTCCATCTCGATAGCTAGCCTGTTCCAATGGTGCATAACCAGGTGTTCCTGAGCCAACAGAGGTGGACGATTCTGGTTCTCCTTGTCCATTATATTGTTTGGACAATCCAAAGTCAATCAACTTTATGCCACCATTGTTTCCCACCATAATGTTTTTGGGCTTCAGATCAAGATGGAGCATCTTGTTCTTATGCATGAAAGATAAAGCGTTGCATATTTGAAGGGCGAACCGTATAGATTCTTTCTCTGAAAGACCACGTTTACTTTCAATATATTCGTCCAAACTTCCAGAAGGCAAAAATTCCATGGAATAATATGCGGTATTATTAGCCTCAAATGATTCTAATACCTTGACTATATTGTCATGCTTCAATCGACTAAGATTCAAAGCCTCTTTCTTGAATTTGTTCTTGTATTCAGATACAAGTCCACCATTGTTAGATGAGGTAACGGTGTTGCCTATTCTGCCATTAAGTTTCTTCATGAAGAACTCTTTTAAGCACACTTGTATGTCATCCAAATCGCCCAAATCGCCACTCAGTTTTACTGTGGCAAGATAAGTGATTCCGAAAGTACCTTGACCAAGAACTTTCTTGATAGTGTAGGAAAATTTCTTTCCTTTTATAATTGTATTTGGAGAAAGCTGATGCATTATAAATGTGGTTTACGATTTTTCCGTCTTATTTCCTTGTCTAACATATCGACTTCTAGCTCACAACGAGGGCATGTTCCTATGCAGTAACCTTGAAAAGTGCATTCATGAGGTTGGTAAGCTATTTCATACCTTTCTGCTATCTTGCATCTAACTTGCTTTAAACGAATACAGACACTTTTACCTCGTAACTGATTTTTATGGGTCTTTCTTTCAGCTTGCTTTTCTGGAGTAAGATATTCAAGTTCTTCGATAGAAGTAAAACCCATGCTCTGAAGAAACTCTATACTTTTGTTTACGTCGGATGGTTTGTTGTATTCCAAGATATGAGGTACTCTGATTGTGACCTTATTTGCATTCCCATTATCAGCAAGCCACTTTAGGTTTCCTAACACAAGATTATTACTTATACCTGTGTAGTGTTTGTAAATATTTGGATTAACATCCTTTATATCAATGTACCAATGTTCTATATATTCAGAAACGTGCTGTACAGCTTCAATAGGAACATTTAGGGACGTTTCTATTCTTAATCTCCATTCGTGATTTTTGCAGAGTTTAGCAAAATCTCTGATAAACTCATGTCTAACAAGCGGTTCTCCACCTCCGAATGTTATTCCACCATGAGTATGAACAAAATACAAATCATCTTTCTTGACAATATCATACAGTTCTTGTGGCGTTATTTCCTTATTATGATGTAAACCGCTTTTGAATTTTGTTTCAGAGTTGATACAATAGGCACAATCCAAATGACAACCATCAAAAGCCACCAGTGTGGTAACTCCCAAGCCATCGGTATTCAAGCGATGTCTTGAGATTCTCCACACAGGTGCTTTATTTTGCTTCAGATTTTCCACTATTATGCCATGTAATCAACATCTCCGGAGTCCGACGGATTATAATCTGCTGACGGGTCCTCGATGATTGTGTCTTCTCCAGTAGGAATTTCCTCATCATCGTATACACAATCACCCATCAACACGTCATTTTCGGGATCGTAAAGAGGATCAATAGGCCCTCCATACATATCAGGCTCTGGGTCTATAATAATAGGATCTATAGTGGGGTCGTAAGGTCCGCCATACATAACCGGTTCTGGCTCAATTGGCTCTATCGGGTCAATAGGATCAACTGGGTCAACAGTTATAGGTTCTACAGGTGTTACTGGCTCTACTGGTTCAACAACAGGCTCTGGCCCAGGTGTAGGCTCAGAAATCTGCTCTTCTTGATTCTCATGAGTAGTCACAACTTCCACATGAGGTTCTGTAGAAGTTGAAACATGAGAACTAGAATGTCCATGGTTAGAACTTGACGTGTGAGTTGAATTTTCTTCTACCAACTGCTCATTCTCATTCTGAGCATCATTATTGTTGTTGATAACAGCGTCAGCACCAATAGTACCGCCTGTACTTCCAACTGCTGCAGCTGCTGCCATAGCTGCTGCTCGTTTTGCATTTTGTTTATCCATATTTATTTGTTTTTAAAAAGTTTATTATAATTACAAAACATCAGACTTCCGTCATCATTTCTGAGATGCATACCATTTCCTTGACAATACTTGAACACCTTACAGTCTGCACATTCGCCCGTTTTCATCCATTCACGATTACGATACTGCTCAAAACGATTTTCCCATACATTCCAGAATCCATCTATGTGGATGTTTCCTTGATGGTAATTACTGCGAATGCTCAAACATCCCGACACTGCACCATCACTTAATACTGATGCAGTCGTTAGTCCTGCGCCACATAAAAAATGCGAACGACGAACACGACCTTCATAATCTCCGAGATACCCTTCACATGCGTATGACAGTGCTATCTTACCTTCATATTTAGTCCTAACAATGAAATCCATAAGATAACGATATTGCTCACTTGTCAATATCATGTCTTCATTGTCTTTTGCTCTACCCATTGGAACAATAGTAAAGCAACGCCATTTTGTAACTCCAGCTTCGATGAGCATCAGCTTGATCTCTTCCAACTGTGATATGTTTCTGCCATTTACACAGGTGATAACATCCCATGTCAGACGTGGAGCTTTCTTGATATGCTCTATAGCATTGAATACGGCATCGAAACTTCGTTCGTCATTCCTTAACCAATTGTGTGTGTCACGCAAACCATCAACATCAACAGCAAGAGAACGTAATCCAGCTTTTGATAGTTCATTCATCATGGAAGCATCGATAAGTTTACCATTAGATACCATTCCCCAGAGGAATCCTTTTTCAGTTATCTTCCTTCCACATTCAACAATGTCCTTTCGTACCAAAGGTTCACCACCTACGGTAAAGACAAGTGTTTTAATGTCTGGTTGATGAAGCTTTATTTCATCAAGCACCGGCGCAAAATCTTCAAATGGCATTTCGGGTACATTAGACAATGCTTTACAATCACTTCCGCAATGTTTACATGCCATATTACACCTCAACGTACATTCCCAGAACAATTGTCTAAGAGGATGCATGAGTTTCAGACGCTCACGGTACCAATATGTGATTTCCTGATCTATTTCTTGTATCTTGTTCATATGATTAAATGTAATTTACTGCATATACAATTGCTGTTTCAATTATTAATAGCAACCATAAACCTAAATTAATTAGAACATCCTTGTCCTTTCCCTTGTCATTTATCATCAGAGCTAAAATACTTCCAACGATCCAAACACTGCCTATAGACCATAGATTTGGATATGAAAGTTTCTCGATGAGGAAAGTTAAGCACCAAACTCCAGGATATAAAACTTGGAAGATAAATGCCATGAGGAAAAACAAAGACGAGAAACATCCTGTTTTTTTTTTTGTTGTTTTCTCTTCTTCAATTTCGTCTTGTTCTTCTATAGGTGGACCGCCATATATTGTTTCTTCTCTTCTAAGGATGTCATCGGGCTCAAAATCCTCTTTCATTGTGAGGGCAGAGATATATTTGTCAAGAGTGGTGTTAAAAAGGAGTCCATCAACTGCACGATGTAATGCTCCTTCATCAGGTGCGTCTGAAAATCTAGTAAAACATCCTCCTCCTTTGTATTCAAATCGAACCTCAACTGGATCACGAGTCCATTCTTGAGTAGATTCAAATCTTTCCCAATGAATGGGACTGAAGAATCCTTTATCCTTTAAAAACCTTATAACATCATCAGGAAAACCTCCTAATATCTCTACTTGTTTGCGTTCTCCCATTACATCAACGACACTAACATATCCTCGTTTATTATTGTCATGATGTAGTAAAATTGCATAATTGTTTCCAGTTCTAGACTCTTCCTTCGTTATTTTTATAGTATCAGGAAGAGGTATGTGATTTGTTACTCTACGTCTAACAACTTGTCCATTTTCATAATCATCGGTAAATCCCCAATCACCACCATCATTAAGAATTGGAACCTCACATACTATAGTTTCTTCTGCAGCTCTCTGGTTAAATTTGTTTTCAGTACAGAGTGAAACCGCTTTTAGTAGTTCGTTGACAGACTGATAACGTTCTTTCTTTAATGGAGCCATCGCTTTTTCAACGCAAGCGACCATTTCTTTTGACGAACATTTTGCAGAAATAATCTGTGTCGGGAATCCATCGTTCAATATCTCAGAAGCGACAGGAGCTCTTTCTCCAACAAACATCTTGTACATTGTTGCCCCCAAAGCATAGACATCCATAGTTATAGGGAAGTCTTTACCATCATTATAGTTAGCTTGCTCTAAAGGCGCATAACCTGGTGTTCCACCTCCAACTGTGGTTGAAGACTCTGGATTGCCGCCCGCATCATATTGCTTGCTGAGACCGAAGTCTATAAGCACGGCATTTCCATTGCTGAGCATGATGTTGCCCGGCTTCAAGTCAAGATGCAGCACCTTATGCTCATGCATGTACGACAATGCGTTACCAATCTGCATAGTGTATTTGACAGTCTCAGCCTCCGACAAACCATGTTTCTTACTTATGAGTTCGTCAAGACTGCCACCGTCAAGATACTCCATCGTGTAATAGACAGTGTTGTTCGCCTCGAAACATTCCAATACCTTAATAATATTGGGATGCTGAAGCTTGGAGAGGTTCGTCGCCTCCCTTACGAATTTCTTGCGGTAGTCAGCAAATAAGCCGCCCTTGCTGCCGCTTGTCACGGTCGTGCCTTCGCGACCGTTGATCTCCTTCATGAAGAACTCTTTGATGGCAACCTTTACTTTGGCATCGATGCTGCCGAGTGCCCCTTGCATCTTGACTGATGCAAGATAGGTGATGCCGAAAGAGCCTTGCCCGAGGACTTTCTCTATGCAGTAGCTGTAGGACTTGCCATGAAGCAAAATTCCTTGAGTTAATGTATTTCTATACGTTGGTGCCATTTTGTCTTTTATATCGGCTCGCCTTTGGCGAAGGGGTCTCCGTGGCTTTTAAATGCCACGGAGAAATAATCAAATGAATCGAATGAGCTACGCTTTAGTCTGAGACAGGGCGGACAGAGCGCCCGTAGTAACGGCGGTCCCAGATCACGTTGTGGCTGGACGAACCGAAGTAAAGGCTATAAGCGCCCTGAGTATAGCTCTCGTCGGGCGTAGAGCACCAATAGCAGCCGTACACTCCTCCGTCGTAGTGCGATGTCCCGTCACGGCTGCCTGCTGCAGGGAGGAAAATAGAGTTACCGTTTATTTTGCTGGTTATACGATAGCCTGCATTGTCACCTTCTTTAGTCCATTTCCAATTACATTTAACTATCAGTTCTTCAAACTCTGCAACAGTAGGCAATCTCCATGGACTTCCCCACTTGGCTCTGGCTGCATCATATTGTGAGTTGCCTGCTATGTCGCCAATGCTTAGTTCATTCGCATCGTTGCTGTTTTGTCCAAGGTTAAACAATCGGGAGAAAAGCGATTGCTTCTTTTTATTTATAACTTTGATTGTTTTGCAGTTCTCTTCTGTATATGATGGCTTTGTCGAAGTCTCACACCATGCAAAGTGGTCGCCATAGTCTTCTGGCTTATCTGCACCAATATTGCATGTAGCCCATTTGACGCTCAGTCCGAGGTCAACCCATTCGTGTCCATTATATGCATCTCGTATTTGTTGTACGTCTGACGGCTCTATGACTTCTGCTATTATGGCAGCATCTTGTTCATTCTCAATGTCATCGATATTAGATGTAAGTTCTGGCAGAATATTCACCCATGCCCCTACCGTCTGCGGACGATTCTTACGCATAGGTTCCATTGCTGCCTCAACGGCATCCCACACTGCTGAAGAAACATAAGCAGGCTTGTCGGGGAGACCATCATTGAGCACATCGCTTGCATCAGGTGGTCTTTCTCCTGTCAACATCTTATACATGGTTGCACCGAGAGCGTAAATGTCCATCGTGACGGGGAAGCCCTTGCCGTCACGATAGCTGGACTGTTCGATGGGCGCATATCCAGGCGTGCCTGCACCAACTGTCGTGCTTGACTCTGGATTGCCGCCCGCATCATATTGCTTGCTGAGACCGAAGTCTATAAGCACGGCATTTCCATTGCTGAGCATGATGTTGCCCGGCTTCAAGTCAAGATGCAGCACCTTATGCTCATGCATGTACGACAATGCGTTACCAATCTGCATAGTGTATTTGACAGTCTCAGCCTCCGACAAACCATGTTTCTTACTTATGAGTTCGTCAAGACTGCCATCTTCAAGATACTCCATCGTGTAATAGACGGTGTTGTTCGCCTCGAAGCATTCCAGCACCTTTATGATATTGGGATGCTGGAGTTTGGAGAGGTTGGTCGCCTCCCTCACGAATTTCTTGCGGTAGTCAGCAAACAGTCCTCCCTTGCTGCCGCTTGTCACGGTCGTGCCTTCACGAGCGTTGATCTCCTTCATGAAGAACTCCTTGACAGCCACCTTCACTTTGGCATCGATGCTGCCTAATGCTCCCTGCATCTTGACTGATGCCAGATAAGTGATGCCGAACGAGCCTTGACCCAGCACTTGCTCTATGCAGTAGCTATAGGACTTGCCTTGAAGTGTAGCTCCCTGGGATAGAGTGTTGATGTATTTTGCCATATTCGTTCTTTAATCAATTATGTTGAATGTATCGCATCCTGTCCAAACATACGGACGTTTATCCTCCGGCAGATAGTCTGCACTACAAAGTACACCGAAAGATGTCAGATGAGAATCAATGCAGCGTGTTAGCGGATATGCCCAACGACCCTGGTCGTCAATGATGCCAACAGCGTATTCATCAGTTGTTCCACCGCCAAAGCCATCACAATCATACGACTCTTCATAACTCCTTATCCAGAAATCAACCAACACATAATGGTCGTTCTTCTTAAGGTGCGTTCTCACTTTTACGAACCCTGCTTTCTCCAGCTTATTATAAACATCGTCATAGCAGGATCCCGCCAATCCGCGCTCCGCAGTCATTTCATCTCTATGGAACGGGATGTTTATCTTAGGCCAACAACCAAAAGGCGAATCGAGAATCTGTTGGTACGCCTCTACCCATGTAATAGGTTGTAAATTCAATACTTCGCCTGCCCCATCATCAACGAAAATGTTTAAATCTATTAGGGAATCATCGGGCTGGCTATCCAGTTCTAACAACTTGCTTTGTTCTGGTGTCATCTCATAATATGAAAAGAACCACATCTCCTCATCATTGTAATCAGCTTTTGTTATCTTGGCGAATCCGAGAATGAACATCAGAAAAAATTCAGCACCAGTCAAACTATGAGGGCAACGACATGAATAAACGGAATCCGCAACTGCATTGAAGAAATCTTCATAGTTATCTCTTACAAGTTTCGCTGCGAACAAATCAAAATCCTGATTATCAAATGGATAAGACTGACCCTTAGGGGACATAAAGCCATAATACTTCGGGGCATCCTTTACTATTGTTTTCCTCGGTTCCTCTCGATAAAATATATCAGAACAGTCTATAGGACAATCATCTATAATATTCATAATTAATATTTATTAATCTGGTTATATTCTCATTATATTGCTCAAGGGCTCACTCCATCAGCGGGTCGCGGGGACAGGTACCTCTGACCCGTATTTGGTCAAATAATCTTGTTCGCCCGCATAAGGGATGGAGAATAACATCCTGCCCGACCTGTTCGTTGGATCAGAAATTCTAATTCCCTGATTCATTCTCTGATTTTTTTGTAACAGTTTCAGGAATAACCAAGACTGCCGAAAAGATGGTTCCAGACAATAAACTTCTTATTACAACTGAAACAATAGAGTGATGAGTTTCTAAAGCGAATAATGATTCTATCATTCCACTTACAATCTCAGTAACAAAGATAATTATTGCTCCTATTATCGCAAATACGACAAAAAGAGATAAGAATATCTTTATATTCTCTATAAAGGGCTTTTCACTGACATTTTTACGTTGAATATGGAACCATACAACTACCAATGTTGAGAAACTGACAAATTGTGTTATTCCATACAGGAAATCGGATAGGAAATTTGCTTCATAAAAAAAAGGCAGAGCTATATTTAAATACATTAAGATGATAGCAAGCCAAAAACGTCGTAATTCTTTCAAACTAACATTATAGGAACGTTTTAACTTTTCAAGTATACGAGTATTTTCTTTTGAATCGCATACTTCATCTGGCTCTTGGTCGTTTTTATCCTCAGACGACTCCTTGTTGAAACGTTTACGGAATGAACCTCCACGATAAGAACAAACATATTTTGGAGTGTCTATCTTTAAATGATGTTCTTCCAAATCACATTCTGATTGAGTGTCAATATAATCACCAAAGCATCCAGTAGGAATGTGTGGCAGACCTCCACATGGATAAATAAACGAATCATGTGGAATGTCGCCATCATACAATCCACGTTCTTGAAGACGAATCAATTTTTTGCGAGCATGACTATTGTCATGAGCATGTTCACACGACCGTAAATACCATTTTGCCGCTTCCGAATAATTGATGGCTACTCCATACCCATATTCAAATAGTACTCCCAAATTGTACTCAGCTTCACCGTCACCTACATCAGTTTTTTTCTCTGCCGCTTTTTCAAACAACTTTCTTGCTTTAGAAAAATTTTGAGGAACTCCGAATGCAAGAACATTCATTACTCCCAATTTGTTTATACAACGTGCATCGCCATGCTCAGCACATTTATAATACCATTTGTAAGCCTCCTCAAAATCCGCTAAATCTTCATCTTCTAAAAAAATATCCGCTAAGTCTTTTTGAGCCTTGTATAATCCAGCTTCAGCTGCTTTCTTGATGTATTCGAAGCCTTTGCTTTTGTCTTCTTCGACATAAAGACCATCCCAAAGCCAATCGCCTATTTTATAAACACAATCTATGAAACCAAAAGAAACGCCTACTTCATTCCATTTTAAGGCTTCGTTATAATCTTCGTCAACATTTATGTCAGATGTGTTTATGGTATATAGATTTGTCAATTTCTCTATGGCTTCATGGCTGCCTTTTTCAGCAGCAAATGACAGCCATGTTATACCTTCTTCAATTTTGGATGTTTCATTTGATCTTACAAGTTTCCAACCGATTCTTTCCGCTGATTCAACGTGTCCTTTCCGTGCTGCAGCCAAGAGATATTTATCAGCAGAATCTTCATCGTCAAGCATACCGTATAAACAAAACAATCTATAAAGTGACTCAGAGTCCTCTTTCTCTGATTGGTTGAGAATATAATCAAGGAGTTGTTTTGCACAATTGACTGCATCGTTACGATGATTCTTATAAAAATACAATTCTGCAAGTTCAAAATTTGATTCTACATCTCCTTGTGAGACTCTGTGTTGGAAATATTCAAAAGCCAAATCTAAATATTTAGCATCTTCATAATAAGTACCTAACTTTAAGAGTGCTTTGGGATGATGGTTTTCTGCCGCTTTTGTCAAATAACCTTTTGCCTTATCTTCATTCTTTGCGACTCCTTGTCCCTCATCATACATCCGAAATAGCATAAAACATGCTTCACCATCATTCAAGCAAGATGCTATTTTAAACCACTTGATAGCATTTTGATAGTCTCGTGCCTCGTATGCCGATATTCCTTTATGGTATTCTTCCGATTCATTATTGTCATTCGAGTCCGACTGTGATTCCTTGTTTTTTGCAATTTCCACATCGACAATATCGACTGCCGTCTCGTTATTATCTATAAGAATCGCCTTCCACTCCTGCACCGTCTGCGGGCGATTCTTATGCATTGGCTCCAAGGCGGCAATAACGGCTGCCCAAACTTCAGAAGACACAGAAGCAGGCTTGTCAGGAAGACCATCATTGAGTACCTCGCTTGCATCAGGTGGTCTCTCTCCTGTCAACATCTTATACATGGTTGCGCCGAGAGCGTAAATATCCATCGTGACGGGGAAACCCTTGCCGTCACGATAGCTGGACTGTTCAATGG
>OIWM01001806.1_pt1 | contig 19517 bp, 17 predicted proteins | sample 1587451 | NCBI WGS metagenome assembly OIWM01 (sample SAMEA3888907, study PRJEB22519) | human gut metagenome | biome: human gut; feature: human-associated habitat; material: faeces | place: Denmark | collected 2011
CCAAAAAGCACGCCAGAGGTTTGCGAACCTCTGGACTCCGGGGACGATTCAAATCTCCGCCCGATACATGATTGTAGCTAAAGTGACCGGCATTCATCAAGTAACCGGCAACACCGGAAATTGCAACTTTGCTGCATATCGCCGGTGAGGATTTGAATCGGTGCGAAAGGGTGGCTGTAGTGCAAACGCAAGATTGCGAAATTTCGAAAAAGAGTTATTTTGCTGCAAGCTCATAGTAGGTTTTCACAGATAAAATTTGTTGCTGCACGTTAGTTTGGGTGCGGTGGAAAATTGAAGTTTTGCTGTACTAAAAAAAGCTTTTCTTTATCGGTTGGCTTTGCATGAGCTGAAAAGGCTTTTCTTTTCTGCCCTCCACCTCCCATTCGCACCATCCTTAACCTACTGTCACCAAAGAATACAGCCATTCTTTTCATCTCCGCTCTAAATCCTTACGCTGTAAAACCGGAGCGTCGCACCGATTCAAATCCTCACCGGCGATACCCGGAAACCTTGTGGTTTCCACTGCGGCCGGTTACATGATGATGGCCGGTCTTTTTTGCGAAAACCTCGAATCGAGCGGAGATTTGAATCGAGGTCGCAGGACGAAGTCCCGCGTGCTTTTTGGTTACTTTTTGCACAACGCAAAAAGTGACAACCCGTTCCCTTTACCGGGAACTCCGAGGTTTTGCAAACCTCGAATCAGCGCACACAAACAGTAAATTCGTGCAAACAAAATTAAATCCTTTTGCGGCTTCGCCGCTTTTTCCTACTTTTTGTAAAGTACAAAAAGTAGGGCAAAAAACTTTGAAACTTTCCTTTTGGAAAGTTTGCCCCATTCGGGGCGGCACACTCCGTGTGCTTTCCCGCCGCCCTTGGCGACAATATCCTTGTTGCTGCCGCAACAATTTCTGCCGCCTACGGCGGCTATTTCCCGGCGGCAGCGCCGCCTTGCGGTGCTTTTCGCAAGCCGAAAAGCACCCTATCAAAAATATCTCATGAGGTAACCATTATGCATACCTGCGCGGCTCTTTCCAGCGGTGCCGGCAAAGCCGGCGTCGCCGTTATCCGCCTTTCCGGCGATGATGCCGTAAAAATCGCTTCCGCTGTCTTTCGTCCGAAAAACGGCAAAACACTCGAAGACTGTCCGGCACGATTTGCCGTGTTCGGCACGGCCTTTGCCGCCGACGGCAAAAAAATCGACACCGGCCTTGCCACCGTGTTCCGGCAGCCGCATTCCTATACCGGCGAAAACACTGTCGAAATCAGCTGTCACGGCAGTCCGGTCGGCACAAGCCTCATTCTCGGCGCGCTGTTTGCCGCCGGTGCCAAGCCCGCACTTCCCGGCGAATTCACCAAGCGTGCCTTTATAAACGGCAAACTTGACCTCACCCAAGCCGAAGCGGTCGGCGATCTGCTCGATGCTGAAAGTGCTGATGAATTACGCTTGTTTTCCGCCCAGCTTGAAGGCGGACTCGGAAGAAAGATCCGCGCTGCCGCGGATAAGATCACCGCGCTTCTTGCCGCAGTCTATGCCTTTATCGACTATCCCGACGAGGATATGAGCGATGTGACGGACGAGGAAATGGCCGCGCAGATCGAACGGCTGTCACAAGAACTGCGTGCGCTCTGCGCCACATATGCTGCCGGACGCGCGGTCACGCAAGGACTTTATACCGTCATCGCCGGTGCGCCCAACACCGGAAAATCCACGTTTTTCAACCGGCTTGCCGGAAATGACCGCGCCATCGTGACCGACATTGCCGGAACCACGCGCGATATCATCACCGAAACTGTCGTATGCGCCGGTATCAAACTGCGGCTCGCCGACACGGCAGGCTTGCGTGAAACCGCCGACACCGTCGAAAAAATCGGCGTAGAGCGGTCGGAACGGGCACTCGAAGAAAGCGAACTCATTTTTGCCGTATTTGACGGCTCACGCGACGAAATTACCGCCGAAGAAACCGCTTTCATCGCACAGCTTGCGCCCCTTGCCCAACAAAAGCCGGTTGTCGCTTTCATCAATAAAACCGATATCGCGCCGGGCGAACAGATAAACCGGTGGGAAACCGCCTTAAGGGACGCCGGAATCGCGCATATTCTGCCCTTTTCCGCCAAAAACGGCAGTTTAACCGAATTGGAAAATCACCTGCACACGCTGTTCCCTCTCGAAAGCGACGCGTTGGAGCACGGCTTGGTTTTGACCAATGCCCGACAGTATGCCGCCGTGCAAAAAGCGGTCGCCTGCTTGGAAAACGCCCAAAACGCCCTGAAAACACTAACACGCGACATGGCAGGTCTTGACTTAGAAGAAGCACTCGGTGCATTGAACGAAGCCGACGGCCGCCAGGTGTCCGAACAGGTGGTAAGCACCATATTTGCGCATTTCTGCGTGGGAAAATAGCCTATGAAACAGAAAGTGACACTCGTTTTCGCGTTTTTTTCGGGCGTGCTGTGCGCCGATCTTTTGCTGCGAACCGTTTTTTTGTTTGATGCATGGAATCGCGGCAAACTTGGCGGCGTTCTCGGCTTTTTTGTGGGAAAAAGCGGCCTGTGGCTCACGGTTTCCGTACTCTTGTGTGCGGCAGCACTTGCGGTCGGCCTTTTCGGAAAGCTCCTCGGCAAGGCCGGAAGCACTTTCTTCATTTTTGCGCTTGCTTGCGGAATCACCGAATGGAGCTTGTTCCATCTGCGCATATTGCCCGGAAAAGCCGGCGTTTATGCGTTTTTCATCAGCGTGCCGCTGTTCTTTCTCTGTGAGCTTATCGGCACGGTGTTCTGCATCAAAGCCGCTTTACGCTGCTTACGCCCAAAAGAACAACCCGAACCATAAAGCAACACGAAAATTGTTATAAATCATTGTTATAAATAAATTGTTATAAATAATAGGAGATACATTCATGATTGTACAACTTGAAGAAGCCAAACAAACCTTAGGCACGCTTGCCGCCGACGTAAAAGAGCTGCGCGACGCGCTCGACTACGATAAGCTTTGCGCCAAAGCCGACGAGCTTGAAAAAATCACCTGCGAACCGGAATTCTGGGGCCGCGAGGACGCCCAAGCGGTCATGGCCGACTTGAACACCGCCAAAGCCAAAATCAGCGATTACAAGGAGCTTGCCGACGGCGTGAGCGCCCTCGGCGATCTTGTGGATATGGCCATTTCGGAGGACGATGAAAGCTTTACGGAAGAGATTTTATCCGAGCTTTCCGCACTTCAAAAGAGCTATGACCGCCAGCGCATCGAAACGCTTCTTTCGGGCGAATTCGACAAAAACAACTGCATTCTTTCGATCCATCCGGGCGCAGGCGGCACGGAAGCCCAAGACTGGGCGGAAATGCTCTATCGTATGTATTGCCGCTATGCCGAAAAGCACGGCTTTAAGGTGAAATTACTCGACTACCTCGACGGCGACGAAGCCGGATTAAAGAGCGCGACCATCCTCATTTCGGGCAACTATGCCTACGGCTATCTCAAAAGCGAGGGCGGCGTACACCGGTTGGTGCGCGTGTCTCCGTTTGACGCATCGGGCAGACGGCACACATCGTTCGCTTCGGTTGAGGTCATGCCGGAGTTAGAGGATGACAGCGGCATCGAAATCCGCGACGAGGATCTCGAAATCGAGACGCACCGTGCCAGCGGTGCCGGCGGTCAGCACATCAACAAGACCGATTCAGCCGTGCGTATCATTCACAAGCCGACCGGCATTGTTGTAGGCTGTCAAACCGAACGCAGCCAGCTGCAAAACAAGGAAACCTGCATGAAAATGCTCAAGGCAAAGCTGCTTGAGATCAAGGAACGCGAAAAGCTCGACAAGATCGACGATATCAAGGGCGAAAAGCTCAACATCGAATGGGGCTCGCAGATCCGTTCCTACGTGTTCATGCCGTACACGCTTGTCAAGGACGCGCGCACCGGCTATGAAGACGGCAACATTTCGTCGGTCATGGACGGCAATATCGATGAATTCATCAATGCGTACCTGAAAGCCAAAGGTAACTTTTTGAAATAACACCGCAAGGGAGGAACACACGATGGCAGGCTTCAGCATTGCTCTTGTCTTAGGCGTTTTCTATTTAACCTTTTTGGCGATTCTGATCGGCATCTTCATCTGCATGGTGCTCACCTATATTTTTGACAGTCTTGCCTTTTACGGCATGGCCAAAAAGAAAGGCCTGAACCATGCCTTTACCGCCTGGATCCCGTTCTACCACAAGGTTCTGTTCGGCCGCATCACGGGAAAGAACACGCTCGGCATTCTTTCGGCGGTATGCAACGTTTTGGCTCTTGCCTGCCTGTTAAGCCGCTTTGAAAACCTGTATCTCACCTATGTTCGCTTCGCACTCTTCGTGGCAAGTCTTGTCGCAGGCTTTGTATTTGACCTTCTCATGGCGGCGGTCGTTTATAAAAGCGCGTCAAAAAAATACAGCGATGTTTTCACCATTGCAAGTGCCTTAACGCTTGGCCTTGCCCGGCCGATCATTCTGTTTGCCTTACGCAATAAGGTAACTTTTGAAAGCACTGCCGCAGCCGGTTTTACCGAGCCGACACCGCAGCTTTCTGAAACAAACGCATAGCAAAACGCCCGAAGTTTTGATCCGCTTCGGGCGTTTCTTTATCGCAATTTCCGTTCGCTCCGATATTTTCCGGGCGGCACGGCATAATGGCTCTTGAACTGTCGGATAAAAAACGATGTCGACCGATAACCGCATTCGGCGGCTATCTGTTCCACCGTAAGTCCGGTGTTGACAAGCAACAGTGCCGCATACGCAAGCCGCTCTTCAATCAGGTATTCAATCGGGCTTTTGGCATAAACCTTCTTAAAGCGCTTGGCGAAATAGGACGATTCGGAATGCACAAAAGCCGAAAGCGTGTCAAGCGTGATCTCCTCTTTAAGATTTTGCCGCATATAATCGGCAGCACGCAAAATGTCCGGATCGGCCGGCTGTGTCCGAACATACTTTTCATGGCAGCAGTCAGCGTTCATCAAAAAAAGCAGTTCGCTTGCCAAAAGCTTCGCCGACGCTGAAGCTCGCTCCGGCTCTTTACACAGTGCTTCAAACAGATCCGATATCTCCTTGCGGTGCAGCGGCGTAAAGACCTCCGGCAACCCGTCAACAAGCGGGTTTTCTCTGCAAACCTCGATTTCAAGCGACTTTTGCCGGAGATAGTTTTCCGGCGGCGTTTTTCCGGAAAAATCCACGGTCAGCTGGTAGCAGTCGTAATCGCCGACTCCCGAACAGACCTGCCCCGGCCGCCTTACGCACAGACTGCCTGCCGAAACCGGATACACACGGCCGTCAAAGGTCACCGTGCGCGCACCGTCTTTGTAAAAATCAAACTCATGGTTGCGTACAATGCGTTTGACCGCACCGCCGGGATCCGGTGCGACAAACCGCCGGCATTCCAAAATGCAAAGCTCCATTTTCTTCCCTCCGCTATGAGTATATACGAAGCGTGGCGGAATGTCAAGAAAAAACCGAATATGTGCTATTTTTAGCACATATAATGCCTTTTTTATAGGGAGCTTGTGTGATAAAATGAAATAAAAACCGTACATAAAGGAGTCTGCCGCATGACCGACATCCGCATAAGCCGCAATCCCTACGCCGCCTTTTTCGGCGGACTCGGCTTCCATAACAACGACGCAACCATGTATCACGTCATGGACAAAGAGCATTTCAACCAAATCATCTGCAAAAATTACCGCGAGATATCACCCGGCTTTATGCGCACCTTCGGCAGCTTTTCGGATTGGACAAAAGAAGCCATGGACGAATTTGCCGAGTATTATACGCAAATGCAGAGGTGGACGGATACGCCCCTATATCTCACGCCTGCCGCCGGAAAACTGCACTTTTCGGACGAAGAAATGAGAAACTATGCTGAAGACGTTGCCGATCGGTTAGCCTATCTCTATTTCGAAAAAGATGTCCGACACCTGCGCTACTACTGTTTTTCCAACGAAATGTCGCGCGTCATGTGGGGCGTGCTGATGGACGACCTTGAGACCTTCAAAAAATACCACACCTATTTATACGACGCCTTTCAAAGGCGCGGGCTTCCGATCGGACTTCTTGCCACCGACGCGTCGGAATACGAAAACTGGTCGACCGTCGACTGGGCCATCCGAAACATGGCGGATATTTCAGAGGACTATTGCGTACACATCTATGAGCGCGCGCACGATATCCGCGACCTGTCGTTTTACGGTTTTTTTAAGGAGCAGTGCGAAAAAATAGTCGGCAAAGCCATCCGGAATTTCGGCAAACGCGTCATTTTAGGCGAGGTCGGCATCCAGAAAAACGCCGGACAGCTAAGCTTTAACGGTGGCGCGGTCATCGATACCAACCGATATTTTGAGAATCCGGAGGAATGCGCTTTTTCTGCGTTAATGCTCTGCGAAATGGCCTTTGCCGCCATCAATGCCGGCATTTTTGCGCTGTGCTATTGGTCCTTTTGCGACCACCCTGCCCCGTTTTCCTGTGCCTATTCAAACAAGCACGGCAGCTATGCCGAGAAATGGTCGGAAGCCGAGCGCTTTTTCAGCTGTACGACCGATACCAAATACAACAAATTCGGCTTCACCAAATGGGACGATTTCACCAAGGACTACGGCGCACGCGCCCATTACTACGGCGTTGCACCCATGATAAAGCTCTTCAAGCGGAATTCGTATGTGCTTGACGTCACGTCATGCGACGCGCTGCTTCGCACCTGCGGTCTGTTGAACCGCGACGGTTCCCTTTCGGTCGGCGTTGTCAACCGCCGGAAGGAGCCGGTCACCGTAAGATTGGAAAGCACACTTTTTGGCGCAAAGCCGATACGCGTGTATGAATATGACCCCAAAAACGTGCCGTTCAACCGCTTCTGTGATCTGCCGGATTTTGCCGCGGTCGTAGAGCCGAACGCGGCCGTTTATGAATTAAAGCCCGAAAGCGTGACCTTTTTCACCACCGATTATCTCGAAAAACCGCATACGGTACGTGCTGTCGGGCAAACGGTTTCGGCGCATACGCTCACCTGGGAACCGGTATCCGACCCGAATCACTGCTATTACCGCATATTTGCAGACAAAAAGGCGGATTTTGTTCCGTCGCGCGAAAACCAGATTGCCTCCACCGTCGCCTGCCGTCTGCCGCTTGAAGCCGACAAGGAAGTCCTGCACTACAAGGTGTTGTCGGTGGACAAGAGCGGAAATCTATAGAAAAGAGGATTTTTTATGAAAGTACTTCTTATCGGCGATTCGATTCGTCTGTTCTACGAGGAAGCCTTAAAAAAAGAGTTGGGCGACGCCTATCAGGTCTATTCACCGGCGGAAAACTGCCGGTTTGCCGCCTATGCGGCCAACAGCCTTCGGTTTTGGCTTAACGATTTCCCAAAGCCCGATATCATCCATTTCAACGCCGGTCTGTGGGACACCGGCATCTTATTCGGCGAAAACGAGAGCTTCACGCCGCTCGAGCATTATGTGTTCTATATGAAGCGCATTTTGAAGACCTTGCAGGCTACCGGCGCAAAAATCATTTTCGCGACCACCACGCCGACCGACGAAAACAAGCGTTTCGAAAGCAATCCGCGCTTTGCCTCCCAGCGGAACGAGATCATCGAAGCCTATAACCAAGCCGTTTTGGAAGCGTTTTCCGGCGAAGATATTGTTATAGACGATTTATATGCCGTCATAAACGCCAACAAAGAGGGCTTTATCAGCGGCGATTACATTCATCCAAGCAAGGCCGGTGTGAACGCACTTGCCAAAGCGGCGGCAAAATGCATACGGCGCGTCGGAAAGGAGCTTCGCCCGAATTCGGATGACAGCGCGATTCCCGAAAAAGCACCGGCTTCAGCAGTTAATCAAAAGACCCTGCAATAACGTTTCGGGTTCTGTTTTTCCTGCCGTAATATGCGGAATGCGGCAGGATTTTTTTGTGTCGAAAAAAACTTTTTTTAATTTGCATTTACCCCTTGACAAATGCGTTTCATTTTGGTAAGGTAAAGGCGAACAAAAACGGGAAGACCGTGTCACAAAAAACACGCTCCACGGAGGAACTCGCCATGAAAAAACAGCGGGACAGCAGCGCAAAGAGCTTCAAAGGCGCACCGGCTCCGGCCGAAGCCAAGGAACACGCACGCAAAAGTCAAGGAAAAGACGAGGTCTTTACCGACGAAGAAGTCAAAGCTCTCGAAAAGGAGCTTATTGACACCTATATCCGGTCGGGCGACAAACCGTTTAAGATCCTTTTTAAGATGTACAAAAAGTACACGCTGGAAATTCTCATTTCGTTGTTTTTCTACTTCATCAAGACCCTGCCGGTCATCGCGCTGCCGATTGTCACGGCAAAGATCATCAACCTTGTTACGCACCCGACACCGGATTTTTCGCATCGGCTCATCGTGTACATCATCGTCATGACGACGCTGTTTTTCCTCAACATCCCGACACATATGCTGCATATCAAGTATCACAGCATTGTTTCGCGCAAGGTGGAAGCCGGCCTTCGCGGTGCCATGGTGCGCAAGCTCCAACAGCTGTCCATCACCTTCCACAAGGAAATGCAGTCCGGCCGCATCCAATCCAAGCTCATGCGCGACGTGGAAACCATTCATGAGCTGTCCACCCACCTGTTTACCACCATTCCCGGCATTATCATCAACATGATTACCGCGCTTTGCGTGGTGCTTGCCTCTAACCTCACGGTGTTTGCATTCTTCCTTTTGTGCATTCCCTGCGCCGTGGCAACCGTCCGGGCGTTCCGCAGACCCATCGGTTCCTCCAACCGCTCGTTCCGCAAAAACATGGAAAACACCTCGGCAAACCTAATGGACATGGTCGAAATGACGCCCATCACGCGCGCCCATGCGCTTGAAAACAAAGAGGTCAACAAGATGACCTCCATCCTCAACACGCTTGCCAACACCGGCTTTAAGCTCGATATGGTAACGGCGTTATTCGGCTCGATCTCGTGGGTCATGTTCCAGTTATTCCAGTTTTTGTGCCTGTTATTCTCGGCGTTCATGGTGTATAACGGCAAAATCTTAGTCGGCGATATTTCGTTATATCAACAGTATTTCACCATGTTGACCGGTCAGGTCTCGTCCATTATCGGACTTCTCCCGATCTTAACCAAAGGCTTTGAATCGATCTCCTCGGTCGGTGAAATTCTGTCCTCCATGGATATCGAGGACAACAACGGCAAAATCAAATTAACCGACTTAAAGGGCGATTACGAATTCAAGGATGTATACTTCTCGTATGAAGACGACCAACCGCTGCTACGCGGTATGAACCTCAAGGTCAACGCCGGTGAAACAGTTGCCTTTGTCGGCGAATCCGGTTCGGGAAAGACGACGCTGCTCAATCTCATCATCGGCTTTAATCTGCCGAAATCCGGCACGCTTACGGTGGATGGGCACGATATCACGGATATCGATCTGCACGCCTACCGCCGACATATCTCCATCGTGCCGCAAAACAGCGTGTTATTTACCGGCACGATTCGCGAAAACATCACCTATGGCTTAAAGAATATCACCGACGAAAAGCTGTATGCCGCGCTTGAAGCGGCGCGCCTTACCGAGTTCATCAACTCTCTGCCGCAGGGCGTGGATACGCCGCTTGAGGAACACGGAGCCAACCTTTCGGGCGGTCAACGCCAGCGGCTGTCCATTGCACGCGCCATCATCCGCAATCCCGAGGTCATCATTCTCGACGAAGCCACCAGTGCGCTGGACAGCGTTTCGGAACGCCAGATTCAGGACGCGATCAATAACCTAAGCGCCGGACACACCACCTTTATCGTGGCGCACCGCCTGTCTACGATAAAAAATGCCGATAAGATCGCCGTCATCAAAGAGGGAAAATGCGTCGAAATGGGCACATTTGACGAGCTGATGGAAAAGAAAGGCGAATTTTACAAGTTGAGAACCTTACAGGCCGTATAGGAGGAACCATGTACCGGGAGCTGTTAACGCCGTATTTGAAGGAATATACCTATGCCGTACTGCAGGAGCCGTGTTCGGAGGAAACCATACGGGAAACCGAAAAAGCCGTCGGTCTGCCGTTTCCGGAGGAATTGAAAACGCTGCTTCGCGAAACCAACGGCGACCGGTGGCTTCTGCTGTCGGCCGACGAAATTGCGGAAAACGCGCATTTGAACCGACAATGCTTCGAAAACGCCGAAGACGACGAAAAAGCGCTCTTTGAGCCGCTAAAGCACCTTTTACTCTTTGCCACCAATGGCTGCGGCGACTATTACGGGTATCTTTTCGCCGACGATGGTTCGGTAAAGGACGGCATTTATCTGTGGGAGCATGAGGATTTTCAGTACAAAAAGGTCGCGGAAAACATTGCTGACCTGATTCGGAAATACTATAACAACGAGGTATAAAAAAACCGCCGCAGGAGAAGCAAATCCTGCGGCGATATTATGCACAAAAAAGATAAGGCAACGCTTTTTCCGCGTTGCCTTTTGGCTTTTCTATATACCCGCTTCAGTGTCCGGTCTTTATTTTTCCGCTGCGACGTCTTCCGCGCCCGTATCGGTTACTTCCGTATGAGCCGCGCCGCCGCCATAGGTAGAAACCTTGATGTTGTTCAAACGGAGCGTGTTATAAAGTTCCGAGCCATCGGGAACTTCCACCGTTGCGCCCGAACGATAGAATGCAAGCGCGTCGATTTCTTCGGTCGCATCCGAAAGGCGGACAGTCTGTGCTGCCGAATCGGTAAAGGCATAGTAAGCGATCTTCTTGACCTCATCGCCGTAAGAAACGTTTGCGCCGCCGTTGTATTTGAGCAGAATGCCGTCGCCGACGATGACCGACGTGCCCTGGAGGTTCTTATACCATTCCGTCTGCTTGAAATATTCGCCGAAAGCAAACTGACCGATGGTGGTCACCGTATCCGGAATGTTTAAGCTGACTAATGCGTCGCAGCCATAGAATGTACGCGGTCCGATCTCGGTAAGTCCCTCCGGCAGCTTGACTTCTTCAAGAGCCGTGCAGCCTTGGAAGCACGCTTCGCCGATGGTGGTCACCGTATCCGGAATGGTGATTCTCTTGACGGTCTCATTGTTCATAAAGACGCCGGCATCGATGCCGATGAGCGTATATTCCACCGGATCCTCAACGGTTTCTTCGACTTCCTTTTCGACGGTCGTCACATTGCCGTCTTTATCGGTCACTTCTTCGGTAACGGTTTTCTTTTGCTTTTCCTTCTTCATGCGGATGACCGTTTCCTCGAGGTCAACCTCTTCAAAATCGCCGTTATAGGCGATGAGCGTCGCACCGTCCGAGGACCAATCGTATTCGTATACAACGACTTCTTCGTCCTCATCCTTCGGCAAAACGATTCCGGCAAGATCGGAATTTTGTTCGCCGCCGGTCGGGTTATCGGTGTTTTCTTCCTCGGGCTTTGAGCAGGAGGACAGCGCTAAGCACGCGCATACACCAAGGCAAAGAATGCCGAATGTAAGCTTTTTCATAAGGTTTTTCTCCTTTGAGCAAATTCTCGCATAATATCGTATGAATAAGTATAGCACACTTACCGCGCAATTTCAACAGCAATTTCAAAGATTGTTACTGTTGCACAGTTGACACGCCGTTTTTTTGTGTAAAACAGCAATACCGTGTTTCTCAAACATTAAAGCGGAACAGAACCACATCGCCGTCCTGCATGACATATTCCTTGCCTTCGGAACGCATTAAGCCTTTTTCTTTGGCAACCGCCGTCGATCCGCACGCAACCAAATCGTCAAACGAAATGACCTCGGCACGGATAAAGCCGCGTTCGAAATCGGTGTGGATTTTTCCTGCCGCCTGCGGTGCTTTGGTGCCGCGCGTGATGGTCCAAGCGCGCACTTCTTCGGGACCGGCCGTCAAGAAGCTGATAAGGCCGAGCAGGTCATAGCACGCCGTGACAAGGTTGTCAAGGCCGCTCTGCTCGATACCGAGTTCGGCCAAAAACGCCTTCTTTTCCTCGCCCTCAAGCTCGCTGATCTCGGCCTCCAAACCGGCGCAAATGTGGATAATGCCCGATTTTTCCTCATCGGCAATGGCTTTGAGCGCCATATAGTATTTATTGTCGGAAAGGTCGCTGCCGATCGAATCTTCGTTGACATTGGCAACGTAAATGACCGGCTTTGCGGAAAGAAGCGGCACGTCGCGCAGAATTTCGCGTTCCTCGGGCGTATAATCAAGGGTGTTTGCCTTTTTTCCGTCGTTGAGAACCGCAAGCACCTTTTCCAAAAGGTCGATCTCCTTTTGCACGGATTTATCGCCCTTTAAGATTTTTTTTGCACGTTCGATGCGGCGTTCCACGATTTCGATATCCGAATAGATTAACTCCAAATTGATGGTAGCCACGTCGTCTGCCGGATTGACAACGCCGTTGACATGGATGATATCATCGTCGTCAAAGCAGCGAACCACGTGTACGACCGCATCCACTTCACGGATATGGGACAAGAACTTGTTGCCGAGACCCTCGCCCTTAGACGCACCTTTGACAAGACCGGCGATATCGACAAATTCGATGACGGCCGGTGTGTATTTTTTCGGATGATACATTTCGGCAAGCACGTCAAGACGCTTGTCCGGAACAGGCGCAATGCCGACGTTCGGGTCGATGGTGCAGAACGGATAATTGGCCGATTCCGCACCGGCATTGGTGATGGCATTGAATAACGTGCTCTTTCCGACATTCGGAAGACCGACGATACCTAATTTCATTTGTACTCATTCTCCTTCGATTTTCCTTGATTTTCAAGGGATTTTGCGCGTTCGGCATCTCGGCTGTTACGCCATTTTTACACCATTTCCGCTCCGCCGCCGGCATAACCCGGCAGCCTTTTGCAGCACCTTCGGGCTGTATCCCTCTTTCAAGGATTCGTGCTGTCAATCGCAAAGGACGCACGAACACGGATAAATTATAGCACAGAACGCTTTTTTTCTCAAGCCGCTGCACAAAAAAACTCTCCGTTTATTTGTAAATTTTTTGGAATCTCTGCTATCGCCGGTTTCCGCGAACGTACAGCTTGAATCGTCACGCAGAATTTGCCGAAAACAGATTGCTTTCTAATATGCTATGCGTTTTCTCCGCCGTTATCCGCAGTTTCCTTGATGCCTGCCAACGCCAAAAACTTTTTATCCGACTGAATGCCCTGCGTCAAAAACCGGCCGTCCCGGAACAGCGCATAGGTCGTGACCGGCGCAGGCACGTTCTGTGCGGCTTCTTTGTCGGTAATGTGGATAACCTTGAGCGAAATGCCGTGCTTTTTGGCCGCCTCCTCCACCCGCGGCACCCAATAGTAGGTGAACGGACATTGGTCGGTGTAATACAGAACAAAGCCGCTCTCCTTGACCGCCGGATGTACGGCGCATTCCTTCAATTTCGGCGGTTCGGCATCCGATACCAAGGGCAGATACATGAGGTTGATGCCGCAGTCGGAAACATCCGCGGTTCGAAAGCCTTTGTAAGCCAAAAACTTCGGATCGGCAAGAAATTCCCGTTTCCGTCCCTCGGCACACAAAATGCAAATGCCGTTCTTCTCTTTCGCTTTGGCATCGCGGATACATTCCTCTAACAAATCGTTCGAATATCCGTGTCCTTTCATAGAGCCGGAAACCCATAAGCAGTTGATGTACAGCCAACCGTCTGCCTTTAAGGGAATCCAGGCATTTTCTGCCGGAATGTATTCGATAAAGCATTTGCCGCGTTCTTGACTGCGGTAAAAAACCAATCCCTCATCAAAGCGCTTTTTGAGCCATTCTTTTTTTGTAAGACTCTGTTTGCCGCTCATCGCGCAGCAAATATGCTCCTTGTCAATATTCTCTTTGGTTATGCGAAGATACTCCATACAGCTTTCCTCTTCTCTCTCGTTTTTGGGTCATAGCACCGTGTCTTTCCGGTTCGCCCTGCGAAACCATGCTTTCTCACAGAACCGCTTCCTGTCCTTGATACAGACGGAAAAACTGCCGGATATGCCGCTCCATCAGCGTCATTGCCTCGTCCTCACGCTCTGGCTCCCGGTCGCAGAGGGCGATCCAAGCAGAGATCGGCAGACAAAACTGCGCCGCCATGATTTCGGCATCGCCGCGCATGAGTGTGCCCTGTTCCATGAGAAACCGCATAAGTCCGGTGCAATAGTTTAAGACATCCGTGTAGTTCTGCTTGGTTTGCAGTGCGGCCAACTGCGGATTCCGAAACTGCTCGATGGTCAGCATTTTACGCGCACGGCAGATCTGCGGATCATGGAGAATATAATGCACATGGTTCTGAAGCATCTGTATGACGGCATCCGGCGTCATCGCCTGTTTATCCCTTGTATAGGCAGGATCATCCCAGTTTGCCTTTGCAAAAACAGAATGCTTTTGATATTTCTCCAAAACCTGTTCCTGCAGTGCCTCCAACAGCTCCTGCTTACTGCCGAAGTGGCTGTACACGGAGGCCTTGCGAATGCCGACGGCATCGGCAATTTGGGAAATGGATGTCGCTTCAAAGCCCTGCACCGAAAACAGCTCCAAGGCCGTGTCCAAAATCTCTTGTTTCGTGTTGTTCTTTTCCATGCGGCCAATCTCCTTGTATGTGTGATAGCAGCTCTATTATAGCTTCCGAACGGTAGTCTGTCAAGTGCTTCGCGAAAATTCCAGAAAAATCTTTGCAAAAGCACCCGGCCGCAACGGCCTTTTCCCGTTTTAAGCAAAGCAAAATAACGTTTGTTTTCCGCAAAATACCAAAACAAATTAACATTTCCTCCGTTCAAAAGCCGGCGTTCTTATGCTATATCATTAGCTGTGTCCGTCACGGTGTACAACCGCCGCAAAGGCATAAAACGTTTTGGGAGGCGATCCTATGGCAAATCGATTTTCCGGTGTCAAGAGCGCACACGGCGAGATTCGGATGACCGACGGCTCTCTGTGGAAAAATATGCTCTTTTTCAGCATTCCGCTTATGCTGTCCCAGCTTTTGCAGGTGCTTTTCAATATGGCGGATGTGGCGGTCGTCGGCAAGTTTTCCAGCGCGGAGGCGTTGGGTGCGGTCGGTTCGACCACGACTCTTGTATCGTTATTTACCGGCTTTCTCATCGGTATGGGCAGTGCCGTCAATGTCCGCGTTGCGCGGCATCTCGGCGCACGGGATAAAGAGCGCATCGCCGCTTCTGTGCGCACCTCATTTGTGCTGTGTCTTGCGACGGGCTGTATCATTATGGTGCTTTGTCTGATTTCCACGCGGTTCATGTTAGAGCTGCTCGGCACAAAGGACGATCTTATCGAAGGAGCTGTGTTATACTTCCGCATTTATGCGCTCGGTATGCCGGCACTCGGGATCTTCAATTTCGGCAACGGCGTGCTCAGTGCAAACGGCGATACAAAGCGTCCGCTTACCTATCTTTTGATTGCAGGCATTCTGAATGTGATCTTCAACCTGTTTTTTGTCATCGTCTGCGGCATGGCGGAGGATGGCGTTGCGCTTGCCAGCATCATCACGCAGTATGTGTCCGCCGGGCGAATAAGCGAAAGCTTGCGAAAATCGGCTTTGCCCGAAAAAGCAATCGGCTTTTGCAGGGAAATCAAAGACAGCCATAGCGGCATAAAGCGGTTATGGCTGTCTTTGATTAGGTGTCCTTACGAAGGATCTTCAGATAATCCTCATACGAACAGATTTTGGTTTTCCCCATCTTATCGGAACAAACAAGAATGCCCTTGTCTATCAATGCATTCACAGCTCTTGACACGGTGTTATAGGACATATTTAAGGCTTGTGCCGTCTTTCCGATTGCAATGATCGGATTTTCCTCAAGGTAGGTCATAAGCTTTTGTGCCGATGCTTTTGCCTTTCCAAAAGCGTTTATTGTTTCCGTAGTTTTGTCGTGCAGTTCTATCAGCTTATCAATGGTATCTATGGCATCCGTTGCCGCTTCGGAAAGAGCCAACAGGAAAAATTTGACCCATTGTTCGTAATTTCCGGTTCTGCGAACCTCGCTCATACGGTCATAATACTCGATTCTGTTCTTTTTCAGAAAATAGGACAAATAGAGTGCCGGCGTTGACAACACCTTCTTTTCCATCAGATAAAGCGTAATTAACAGTCTTCCGACTCTGCCGTTGCCGTCCAAAAACGGATGTATTGTTTCAAACTGATAGTGAATGAGCGAAGCACAGATTAGTGGATCTAAATTACTGTCGCCGTTAATAAATTTTTCAAGGTCGCTCATAGCCGTTTTCATATCCTCCACATTGGGCGGAATATATCTGGCATTTTGAAGTGTACTGCCGCTGCCGCCTATCCAATTCTGTGAAGAACGGAGTTCGCCCGGATTTTTTTCGCTGCCTCTGACATCGGATAACAATACAGCGTGTGTTTCCTTGATAAACCGTGTGCAAAGCGGCAAAGTTTTTAACCGTTCAATCGCAAATTCCGTCGCTTTAATATAGTTTATTACATCGGAAACATCTCTGTTTGCATTTTCGGTAATGAACGGATTCAGAACATCATCCAACGTGCATTGCGTACCCTCGATTTGAGAGGATAAAAGTGCTTCCTTTCTTACATACATCGATACAAACAGATTCACATTCGGTATTCGCTTTGCAATACTTTCGATGGTTGCTATCTGTTTATTTGCCTTGACCAAGTATTCCACCATTTCGTCGTCTTGTTCGATAGCAGGGTTCGGCGGAAGCGGATTGGGTTTGAAGGATGGATAGGCCATTTGACCAGACAGATTTGTTACAAGCTCTCCGGCTCTGTTTTTCATGTATGCTTCACCTCACGCAAATTGAAATTTCTATGCGTATTATACCATCTATATTTCCGCTTGTCAAGTTATGTGGAAATATACAGTCCATTTTCGATAAAGAAATTTCCACTTAACGGAGCTTTTGGAAATGAAACGCCATTCGGAAGCGTAGAAAACTCCACCCGACAAGCACGCCACAAGTGCCTGTCGGGTCTTTTCTTACACAAAAAGCACTTACTTAGCCGTTGTGTTTCCGGCACCGGGACGAGCCGTGTCGTCAAACATATCGCCGACCGCGTCTGCCGCATCCCGTGCCACATCCGCCACACCGCGTGCGGCATCATCGACCGCGCCGCCGACCGCGCCGCCGGCCACACCGCCCGTGCCGGTGCCGTAATCGGTGGCCGTGCCGTTGCCGGCTGTGCTTGTGCCGGAACCGGTGCTGCCGGTCATGCCGCGCGCACCCGTGCCGATGGTATTATCGTTTGTGCCGGTGGTCGGATTTTTGTTTCCGCCGCAGGAGGCAAGAAGCATCACGGCCGCAAGGCACAAGAGAATCAAAAACGTCATTTTTGTCTTTTTCATGGATGGATTTCCTTTCTTGTCATACGTCTCAAAGAAGCTTCCGTGCGGCCGCGTTCTTTGAAACGCCGTTTTTAGTGTGGACGGCAGAAACGCACAAATACCTGTCAAAATACAGAAAAAGTTCTTAACATTTTCTTAATTCGGCAAAATGCGGTTGACCCGGCACGGATTTTCCTTTATAATGAATGTATGAAATCCGTTTCAAATTCACGTGAAAGGGTCTGTGCCATGAAAACAAGAGAAAAATTTGTTGCTTTCCTCAAAAATTCCGCTAATTCCGTGCGCCGGTTTCCCCTTACAAGCGCGTGCGTGCTTCTCACGTCGGTCATCAGCTTCATTATGATTTTCGGTGAAACAAACGATGTGACGAAATACGGTCTGTTTTCGGCAGGCCTCGGCGCGTTCTTGTTTCTTGCGTGTGAGCTGTGGCACGAAAAGAGCGCCATCTCGGACGGCAGCCGCGCACGATATCTTGCCGCCTATATCGCAACCAGCCTTTTGACCGTATTGTCGTTTGGGCTGTTATTCATCGCCAAAATTCGGGCCTATGCAACCATCGGTATGCTCGGGCTTGTCGCCGCGGCAGTGCTTCTTGCCGTGCGGTTACTCATAAAAGATGATGAAAACCTGCGTGCGGCAGCCGCTTTGGTGCACGCGGCTTTCACGGCGTGCGGCACGGGTCTTGTCGTATGGCTCGGCTCATCCGGCTGTTATACCGCTTTCTGCGAATTGGTGCTCGGCAGCTATTACGGCTCAAACATACCGCTTGCGCTGCTTGTCATTGCGTTTGATTTGGGCGTGTTTGTCTTCTTATCCGGCATTCCGGTTTTTGGCGAACCGGCTTCCGAAGAACGCACACCGAGCAAAGCCTACAAAGTCGTGTTTGCCTATGCGGAATTGCCGATCTTTCTGCTGTTACTCGGCATTTTGTATCTGTATCTCATCAAAATCGCCTGTTCGCTCCATCTGCCGGACGGCGGCGTCAATTCCTATACCGTCATGGCCGATATGCTGTACCTATTTAACCTGTTTGCCGTCAGCGTGTTTGCGCCCTCACAGCCGCTTGCGCGGTTTTTCCGCCGCTTCGGCGGATTGCTGCTGCTTCCGGTGCTGCTTATGCAGAGTATCGCGGTCGGTGTGCGCATCTATTACTACGGCTTGACGCTGCCGCGCATGGTATTGCTTCTTTTCATGGCGGTCACGCTTGCGATGGCGGTCGGCTCGTTCGTGCGGAAGATCGGCGTTGCGCGCGCGCTCGGCTTTTCCGCCGTTTTGGTGATTCTTCTTACGGTAACGCCGCTTAACATTTTCAATCTGCCGCTATGGCAGCAAAGTGCGGCACTCAAGCAGGTGCTTCGCGAAAACGGTATGTTCGAAAACGGAAAAATCGTCCAAAAGGACGATTTACCCGAACAAGCCAAACAGAAAATCACCGAAGCGTATGATTATCTGAACAGTTATTCCGATAATCTTCCTTCTTATCTGACAAGTGTCGGTGTGAAAGCCAATTTCGGATTCGACCGGCCTGATCCGTATGAAACGCAAAACAGCACCGCTTGGTGCAATTACCAAGGTTCGGCGATGGACGACGGCATCGACGTTGCGAACTACGCCTTTATCAAACACATATACCTGCAAACCGAGGACGAGTCAGCCGGAGAATTCCGCTTTACCTCCTCCGACGGAACGGCATACAGCATTCCCTATCAAGCGTTTAACACGTATGCCGAGACGTTATTTGACACCTACGGCGAAAGATATTACGACGATCTTACTCTGCCGCCGTATCCGATCGCCGAAAACATCGATTTTGTGCCGTTTCGCATCAACTTTGATTATGACGGTTCTTCCAATAAGCTGCGTAATCTTTCCGTCGAAGGATACCTTCTCTGCCGATAGCCGGAAACATCTGTCAAAATCCGCCAAAATCTGCCAAAAATGCATAGTTTTCGCGGTTCGTCTTTGCAATTTGGCATTTTGCTGTAAAACGGCCTGTCGATTTTGTGGAAAATGCACCTTTACAGAAAGGCGTTTTTATGGTAAAATAGTGCTATCTGAAAAAGGAGGCACATTATGCTCAAAAAAGTACTTACCGCATTGCTTGTTGCCGGTTTGGTTCTTTCTTTCGCCGCGTGCGACAAAAAAGAAACGCCCTCCGGTTCCGGCTCCGACACCCCCAAAACTCCCCCCGAGCAGAC
>OIWM01001813.1_pt1 | contig 19476 bp, 18 predicted proteins | sample 1587451 | NCBI WGS metagenome assembly OIWM01 (sample SAMEA3888907, study PRJEB22519) | human gut metagenome | biome: human gut; feature: human-associated habitat; material: faeces | place: Denmark | collected 2011
CCTCTGTAGCTCAGTTGGTAGAGCAGGGGACTGAAAATCCCCGTGTCGTTGGTTCAATTCCGACCGGAGGCACCACCCGTTTGGGTTGTGTTGTGATACATCCGAAACGGACAAGCACGGTCCGGTAGTTCAGTTGGTTAGAACGCCAGCCTGTCACGCTGGAGGTCGTGGGTTCGAGCCCCATCCGGATCGCCAGCCTTCGGGCAAAACAAAATATCTGCCTATGCTTCTGTAGCTCAGTAGGTAGAGCGCATCCTTGGTAAGGATGAGGTCGGCCGTTCAACTCGGCTCAGAAGCTCCAACAAAGCCCTGAAACAAGATTCGTTTCAGGGCTTTGTTTTTGTGTTTGTCCCTTTTCAAGATAAATGTTGCTAACTTCTTGTAAAAAGCGGTAAAAAATTGTATGCTATAGATATTGGAACATTTTGTGATTTTTGACGTCTATACTATATAAGACAAACTGAAAAAGGAGTATGATTGTATGAAAAAGAAAGTGATGATAGGCATTAGCGTCTTGCTGGCAATCGTTCTTCTGATACCTATTCCCATGCATCTGAAAGACGGTGGCACAGTCGTATACAACGCTATCTTGTATCAAGTTGAAGATGTGCATAGAATGAGTGTGGTAGACACAGCCGAAGATGAATACCTTGAAGGCGTGATAGTGAAAATTCTTGGAGTTGAAGTCTATAATAGCGTTAAATAAATGTTTTATTTTGTGGATCAAATAGCACATACTGGCCAAAGGAGCAAGGATAAAAGAGGCCTTGCTCTTTTCATTCCAGACGGGGCATCTTTCTATGTCCCAATGAACAAATCTACATTAGAATTGGCTAACCAAGCAGTAGCAACAATTAACTTAAAAGGGAGTTGTGTTTTTTATAGAAAATGTGTTTGGAACAGAAAAAGGCCTGCGAATGTTCGCAAGCCTTTTTGTTTTACCTAACCGAGAAGCCCAAACAGATTCCATAAGCTTTTGCTTTTGGCGTTTTGGGATACCCGATAGGTTTCGGCAAGATAACGCTGCATATTGCAGAGGATTTCCGCCGTTTCGGCACGTGTCACCGGTTGCGCAGGCAGTAACTCGCCAAAGCCGGTGCCGTTGAAAATGCCGCGTGACGTAACCTTGGCAAGCGAAGTGTTTGCCCAAGCCGGAATCGAGCTGCAATCGACGAATGTTTCCATGGCATTTGCTTCTTCGGATGCTTCGGGAAGCGAAAGAATGCGGTCGATCATAACCGCTGCTTCGGAGCGTGTGATCGGCGAAGCACTGGCAAAACACGTGCGGCCGGTCTCGTCGGTATAGCCGGAGACAATGCCGTGCTCTTTGGCATACGCGGCATAGCTTTTGATATTGACAGGAATGGCAGCATCGTCGGCAAAGGCGGTTTGTGCCGTAAATTCGATGTTTGATTCTTTTCCGGCAGCAATCAGTGCCATGGCAAGAAAATCACCGCGGCTGACCGATTCCTCCGGCATAAACAGCATTTCTCCGGTTTCCGTGTCGGGAATGCCATTCATAAGGCCTTGTGCGGAAATGGTCAAAGCGGAATTATGCGCCCAATGCGCGGTCATATCGGCATAATCGATATCGCTTGCCGTTTTGGTGACCGTGACGGTGACCTTGGCCGGTGCGCTTTTGTTGCCATAGCAGTCGGTGGCGGTATACGAAAACGAATCGGTGCCGGTATAGCCTTTTTGCGGCGTATAGGAAAAATAACCGTCGGAGTTTTGGGCGATTTTTACGGTGCCGTGCGCCGGATACGAGAGAATTTCAAATTGCATGGCATCGTTTTCGGGATCGGCGGCTTTGAGAAATTTGAAGGCGGAAATGTCTTTTCCGGTGGTCAGGCTTTGTGCGCCGACCGACGGTGCCAAATTGATTTCATTTAACAAATTCATGGCGCAGGTGACTTCGACGGCACTTTGCTTGGCGGTTGCGTTGGAAAAGGTGAAGGTGGCAAAGCGGATGGTGTCGTCGGTCGGCACAAAGGTCATTTTATCGTAATCGGCGCGCGCGATCAGTTGATTTTCGCTGATCGGTGTGGAGCCGACAAGTAAGGTGCCTTCCGCAAGGGTCGGCAACGTATCCATGCGGATAAATTCGCTTTTTGTACAGAGCACTTGGTCGAAATCCGCGCTTTCAAAACGGATCGGTGTGCCGATGATGCCGCATTTCTGCAAGCGGATCTGCTTTTCAATGCTTGTCATGGCCGGGCTTAACAATACGGCGCCGACGGCAAGGCTAAACGACAGCAGGCACATGACAATGGCGGCGAGCTTTTTTGAACGGGTTGACATAGGGAATCCTTCCTTTCTTCGCACGTTTGCGTTCGCACATAGTATTTTCCGCTCAAGTTAAGATTATACAAAAGAATCACGGCAAACATTTTTATAGAGCTTAAAACAGAAAGCCAAAAAGCGCACAGGATTTCCATAAATCCTGTGCGCTTCTTTATAAGTTGGTGGTTGTGTTACGCGTTCAGCTTTTTCTTATCGGCGCGCGTGCTGACAATCTGAAGAATTGTCACCGCCGCGACAAGCACGATGCCGATACTGTCGGAAATCACGCCGGGGTAAATCATGAGAAGGCCGCCGATGATGAGCGGAATGGTCTCATAAATGCGCAGCTTGCGGAACATATAGCGTTCCAGACCGGCGGACAGCGCGAAAATACCGACGCAAGAGGTGATGATAATGACGATGATCTCAGGTGCAGAGGCATCGATAAACAACATTTTCGGGTTGAAGGCGAAGATGTACGGAATGATGAACGCGGTTATGGCAAGCCTTGTGGCGGTAACGCCCGTTTTGAAGGGATTGGAATGCGCGATGGCACTTCCGGCATATGCGGCAAGTGCGACCGGCGGCGTGATATCCGCAACGATGCCGAAATAGAACACAAACATATGCGCCGCAAGCGTCGGAAGACCCATTTGGATCATGATCGGCGCGGTGATGGTCGCCATGATGAGGTAGTTCGCCGTGGTCGGCACGCCCATGCCGAGCACGATGCACGCGAGCATGGTTAAGAACAGGGCAAAGAACAGGTTGTTTTTGGCAATCGGAACGATGACGCCGATGAGCGTTGAGCCGAGGCTGGTCAACGTTACGATACCTGCCACGATTCCGGCAAGGCCGCAGGCCAGCGACACGCCCATGGTATTGCGGACACCGGATTCAATGGCCTCTAACGAAAGCACGCCGGATTCGCGCGTCTGTTTGCCGCAGAACGAAACGATGATATAGATAAGACCTGCTAAAATGGCGGCGTTTTCCATTTTAATGTTCAGAACGAACATAAAGACGATAAAAGCGATGATCGGCAAGACAAGTAAAACGGTATCGATGATATCCGATTTGGTATCCTCGCCGCGGCCGAGCTTTTTCACCATTTTGACGACGTCCGTCACCAGCATGAGTGCCATGGTTGTGAGGATGGCCATACAAGCGGACTGTGCCGGTGTGCGGTTAAAGGACATCAGAACGACAAGCACGACAATCGGCAGGAACAGATAGCCCTTGCGGAAGAACAGCTTGAAGAAGTTCGGAATGCTCTCTTTGGGCAAGCCCTTGAGGCCGAGCTTTTTGGCTTCAAAGTGGATCATCATGAAAATACCGGCAAAGTAGAGGATAGCCGGCAGAATGGCGGCGACGGCGATGGTGACATACGGAATGCCGGTGATTTCGCTCATTAAGAAGGCGGCGGCACCCATGATCGGCGGCATGATCTGACCGCCCGTGGAAGCGGCGGCTTCGACGGCGGCGGCAAATTCCGGCTTATAGCCGATGCTCTTCATGACCGGGATGGTGACGCTGCCGCTGCCGACGGTGTTGGCAACCGAGCTTCCCGAATACATTCCTTCGAGAGCCGACGAAATGACGGCGACTTTTGCAGGGCCGCCCGTGGCATAACCGGCCACGGAGTTTGCAAGGTCAACGAAAAAGCCGCCGATGCCGGTTTTTTCCAGGAAAGAACCCAAAATGATGAAGAACACGATGAAGGTCGAGCAGACGTTGAGCGGTGTGCCCAAGATGCCGCCGGTCGTGTAAAACAGGTTGTACAGAATGGATTGCAAGGATTTTCCGTAGATAAAGGCATAGGCGATAAAGCCGCCGGCCACAAAGAGAATCGGAATACCGACAGCTCTGCGGCACAGCTCGAACAAGCACAGAATGCCGATGATGGCCATGACCTTATCGAGGGTGTTTAACGCGACGGCACGGTAGGTGATCTCTTTGAAATTGATGGCGTAATAAAAATACGGCGTGGCGCCGACGACGGCAAAGAGAAAATCGTACCACGGGATAAAATTGATTTTTTTGGTCTGTTTTTTGTATAACGGATAGATCAAAAAGCCCAAGAAAATGATAATGCCTAAGAAAGCGGACATACGCACCTGTTCGGGAAAGGTGAAGAAGCGCGTGAAAAAGATAAAGCCGGCGAAGGCGAGAAAGGCGATTTTGATGAGCAGACCGAAAATGCCGGTGAATTGACGCGTGTTAGATTCACGGTCGAATTCCGCCATCAGCTCGTCGGCACTTTTGGTATTGGCTTCGCCGTCGGCGATGTGTGCGCTCATTTGAGCGTCGGCGACGGGCGAAGATTTTTCTTTTTTCTGGAACAAGGGAGTTCCTCCTTTGGTTGTGATACAGGACAAACGGCTTAGGCAAGGCGAAAGCCGATGTGTGCGTTCCGGCCGCAGAGAGCGGTGAGGCTTATGGTTTCGCCATGAACGGCAAGCACATGATCATATACGGTTCCCACGATGTATTTCACTTGCGGAAAAACCGTGCCGAAACCGGATACGACCATGTTTCCGTCACTGTCATAGGTGAGCGTTTCGCCGGGTGACAGCGTGCTTTCGACGCCTGCACCGAATGCCGCATAAATCGTGCGGTCGGCATAAATTTTACCGTTCTTGACGACAAAGACGTCGGTGACGGGACTTTGGTTGACCGAATGGACAAAAGTGACCGCAAATTCGGTGCCTTCCGGCGCGGAAAAGCTGCGATAGACTTTGCCGGTCTCGGTGTTGTACAGCTCCAAACGGCGCGGACGCAGAACGAAAATGAAAAGAAGCGCGGTGCATAACAGAGCCACAGCCGTAACCGCTTTGGCAGCTACGGCTGTGACGGTGGTCTTTTTCATAGAAAAAACGTGTTTACTTGATGACGCCGACTTCTTTGAAGTACTTTTCAGCACCCGGATGAAGCGGGATCTCGGTCGGGATACCGACAACGGCGGTCTCGACGTTCAATTCAGCGCCCTTGGTATGAGCGGCGGCGATGGCATCCTTGTTTTCAAAGATGGCCTTGGTGATCTGGTAAACGGTTTCTTCCGAAACGTCGTTGTCAATGATGTAGGTGGCCATGACGGCGACGGTGTTCACATCCTCGGTCATGCCGTTATAGGTGGAAGCCGGAATGGCCTGACGGGTGTAGAAGCCGTACTGCTTGGAAAGCTCGGCGAACTTATCGTCATCTACCGGAACGACCGTGATCTCGTGGCTCATGGCGAGGTCGGTGATAGCGGTGGTCGGGATACCGGCAACGCAGAAGAAAGCGTCGATCTTTTCGTCCTTCAGAGCGTCAGCCGACGGGCCGAAGCCGAGGTTCTGCTTGTTGATGTCCTTTTCGATGTCGATGCCGTAAGCGGCAAGGATCTGCTTGGCGTTGAATTCCACGCCGCTGCCTGCGTCGCCGACGGAGACGCGCTTGCCGGCAAGGTCAGAAACCGATTGGATGCCGCTTTCTTTGGAAGCGATGATCTGGCAAAGCTCCGGATAAAGCGTTGCAACAGCCGAGAAATCCTTGGTTTGTGCGCCATTAAACAGGTCGGTGCCGGTGTAGGCGTAGTACATAACGTCGTTCTGAACGACAGCCATGTCGGCTTCGCCGGTCTGAATCAGCTGAATGTTGGCTTTGGAAGCACCGGTGGACTGAACGTCAAACTTGATGCCGGTCTTTTCCTGCAGAATGCTGCCCATAGCCATGCCGTACCCGTAGTAGGTACCGGTGTTGCCGCCGGTGGCGAGAACGATTTTGGATGCGAGTGCATCGCCATCCTTGTTTTCCTGTTCTTTTTTGCCGCAGGAGCCGAGAAGCATACTTCCGGCCGTGAGAACGGCAAGAGCGAGTGCAAGACTCTTTTTCATATTGATTTCCTCCGAAAATGTGTTTTTTTGAATTTTTCAAAAATGACTAATTCACATACTATTATAATAGGAAGAAAACCGTCTGTCAAGAGTTCTGCAAAAAAAGCTGTGAAAACAGCCGATAATCGTTTGTTTTCACAAAAAGCGACGATAATTTTTGTGAAAAATGTGGAAATTACAGGGCGAATCTTACGGGCGATTTTTGAAAATATGCAGGAAAGCAAAATGAATTGTGCAGAAAAGCGGAAACTGCGGTTGACGGATATTCTCATTTGACCGCAAAAAGTGACGCTTTCTATCTTTTTTGGTGAGAGTGCTTGCAAAAAAGCGGGAAATATGCTACAATAAGAAAAAATAGCCCGTGTGGGTGTGAAATGAGGCAGAACGATGAATCTTGTTACCATTATGAATTTTGTCCGCGGTGTGGAGCCGCGCAACCCGAACTTGGATCTGTTGGAACCGGTGGTCAATCAGATCGCCTTAAATAAAGCCTATGGTTTTGACAACACCTTTCTATTGCAGTATGATGCACTCATCGACCCGAAATTCCAAGAGTTGTTTTTGGCCGAGCGCGACCAACACATGGAACTCGGCATTTGGTTCGAGGTGGTGCAGCCGCTTGTCGAAAAGGTCGGCATCAAGTGGCGCGGCAGACCAGGCTATGCGTGGGACTGGTATGTAAATCCGGGTTTTCTTCCGGCGTATACGCATGACGAAAAAATCGCGATGATCGATGAATTCATGGAGACATTCCGCGCGATCTTCGGCGCATATCCGCAGTCGGTCGGCTCGTGGCTGCTCGATATCGATTCGGTTCGCTACATGACGGAAAAATACGCCATCCGCTATTTCGGCATCTGCCGGGAACAGCTTGCGGTGGACGCTTACACGCTTTGGGGCGGCCCGTATAACCAACCCTACTATCCGTCGGTACACAACATTCTCTGCCCGGCGCAGAACGCGGAAAATCAGCTGAACGCACCGGTGTTCCGGCTTCTCGGCATCGAGCCGATCCGCGGCTACAACGAAAAGCGGTATGCCAAGGATCCTGAATGCTATGGCTGTGCGACCATGGAGCCGTTCTGGAAATACGGCCAAAACAAGGACTATATGGAATGGTTCTTTAAGACCTATTTCGACAACGAGAACTTAGGTCTTGCCTATACGCAGATCGGTCAAGAGAACAGCTTCGGCTGGAAGGGCATGAAGGATGGCCTTACGCTTCAGCTGGAGCTTGTCAAACGCTATGCCGACCAAGGCAAAATTCAGGTCGTCAAGACAAGCGAAGCCGGCAGACTGTTTGCCGAAGCAAATACGGCCACACCGCCGGCCGCGCTTTGTGCCGACACCGATCCGGTCGGTCAAAACGGCTACAAATCGTTTTGGTACACCTCGAAAAACTATCGTGCCAACGTCTTTTTTGAAGGCGAAACGCTGTATTTTCGGGATATTCAGAAGTTTGACGAACGCTATACCGAACGTTATCTCAACGAGCCGTGCTTAAAATGGGATGCGGTGTACGACAACCTGCCGGTCGCGGATGAACGCGGTTGGAGCTTTGAAAAGGATTCGCACGATGCCGGTTTGGATTTTGACGGAGCGTTTGTGTTTGAGGGTGTCGAACGGGACGGCAGCGCACTTGCGGTTACGGCACGTGCCGCAGACGGCAAAAAAATCACGATTCGTTTGTCCGAATCCGAAATCACCGTTTCGGGCGGTGCAAAACTGCACTGGCGTTTCGGAAAATTTGCGGATTTTACGGCAGACAAAGACGGCGTAAGCTTTACGCATAACGGCTTTTCCTATCGTGTCGGCGTGAAGGGCGATCTTACGGCCGCGGACAAGGAGTTAGCGTTATCCGGCGAAACGATCACGCTTGCGATGGCAGAATAAAGACAATTTCAAAGAAAAGCGGCGGCTGTGATTCACTCACAGCCGCCTTTTTGAACGGATTGAATGCCCGAGCGGACAGCTTATTTGACACGCTCAAACCGCTTTCGGGCAGATCTCCTTGTAATCGCAATAATCACAAGGGTTTTGCGCTTTGGCGCCTTCGGGAAGAGCGCGCTTGTCGCCGCGGAGAATGCCGCAAGCCATGTCGGAGGCAAGGGCGGAGGCTTCGCCAAGCAATGCGAAGAAGTCGTCTTCGGGCAAAGTGGCTGCGCTTTCCGCGAGCTCACCGGCTTTGAGCTTGACCGGGATATACGTGCCGCTGCCGGTGGAATCCATGGCGAAAATGATGTCGGCGTCGGCGACAAGTAGTCCCGATACATCGGCCTTGTAATCCGCGTTTTCGTCGTCGCCGCTTTCGGACAGCACTTTGTTGCCATCAGGTATCTTCGGGCCGGCCACATGACTGTACAGCACACCGGCCGGATAGACCTTGCCGTAGCGGCTTGTGCCGTTCTGCAAAAGCGTGTACAGATACAAGAGCATTTGCAGATTGAAGCCGCGGTGAATGTCGGATAAGTCGAATTTGGTGCTGCCGGTTTTGTAATCGACGATGCGTAAGTAGGTCTTCCCGGAGTGTGCGTCACGGTATAAGTCCACGCGGTCGATTTTGCCGACGATTTTTAACGTTTTGCCGCCTGTAAGCGCAAGCTCGACCGGCTTTACCGCACCGTCTGCGCCGATGGGCAGCTCAAAATCGATCGGTTCGAACCGGCTGACGGCAAGTTCGTCGCATAACAGCTTGCATAACGGAACCAATACGCGTTCTGTTTTGGCGAACAGATACGCAAACCGGCCGCTTAACGCACTCCCGGCATTGGGCATCATGCGCTCAAGAAGCTCTTCGAGCTTTGCGTGGATGGCGGCTTTTAAGGCGGCCTCGTCAAACGGGTTTCCGGCTTTGTGCCGCGAAGCAATTTCAGGTACAAGCTCTTCCAAAACGGCGTGAATGATGTTTCCGCGTTCGGCGTTTCCGACGCGTCCCTCCGGTGCGGCAGAAAGCCGCAGCGTGTAGGTGCAGAAATACGAAAACGGACACCGGCGGAAGCGTTCGAGCTTGGAATAGCTGCCGGTCATGGTGTCGCCGTACAGCTCTGCAAGCGTGGCGGCGGAAAGCGGTTTTCCGGCGTCGTCGCTTTTTTCGATGGCGGCGAGCCGCGCTTTGTAGGTCGGCTTGTCCGCAAAATAGGCGCGCACGGTGGCTTTTTCGACACTGTCCGGCAGAGTCAAAAACTGCTCGAACAGCGATTCGTCGCTGACGGCGTTTGCTAATGCCGCCGCTGTGTCCGCTTTCGGATACACTTCGACGGTAAGCCCCAGCATTTTTTCGAGCAGTGCGACCAGAACGGACGGATACAGCTCCTTCTTTTCGAGCGAACCGGTGCGGTATAACACAAAAGCTCCATCCCTTGCCGAGCAGAGCGCCGTATAGGCGAGAAACAGCTCGTCAAAGGCTTTGTCGTCGGCTGTTTCGGCAAGTTCCACGCCGAGCGAACGGAGCATTTTCCGTTCTGCGTCGCGGAAAACGTCGGAGGATTCGGGCTTGGCCGGGAAAATGCCGTCGTTGACGCCGAGCAAAATCACATAGCGGATGCCGTCGGTGCGCATGAGCGTGACCGGCGAAAAACGCACTTGGTCGAGCAGCTCCGGAATTTTGCCGATCGACATATTTTTGATGACGGCGCGCAACAGCTCATAAAACCGGCGCGGCGTGACCGTCTGCTCCGCAAGCGTGAGTGCGACGGTGTCGAGCGCGCGGCATAACAGGTCGAGATATTCGCCATCGGCGCGGTCGTCAAAACGGTCTTTCCCGGAAAGCCGGGCGATGTTGACAGTCAATTCGTAAACGGCGTGCGCCATGTCGGAGGCGGTTTTTGCCGCGTCGAGCGACACCGAAAAAGCGTCTAAGCAGGACAGCAGACCGTCGTGCGCGTCGGAAAGAAGTGCAAGAAGCGCGGTGTCGGCGGCATCGGCACGCATTCCGGCCGGATTCATGTGCCATTCTTCGTGAAAATACGCTTTGCCGTGGATGTTCCAGGTGTGTAGGTACAGGTCGAGCTTGTCGGCCACCTCGTCGCATAAGCCCGAAAGTCCCGATTTGATGTAGGCTGATACCGCTTCAAGGCTCCACGAAAAGTATATGTCAAACGCGGAAAACACGAGTGCGGCCGTCGGCGTGGTCGAAAGATCAATGGCCTTGTCAAACGCATACGGAATGCCGGCACTTTCGAAAGCCGTGTCCAAAATGCCGTCATAGTCGGCTTGATTTCGCGCACATAAAACGATTTCGCGCGGCAAAACGCCGCTTGTCAATAAGTCGCTGACCGTCTGCACGGCAAAGGCCGCTTCGGCGTAGATGTCCTCGCAGGCGGTGAGCGTCACGCCGGACAGCGGCTCTTCCGGGCGCGGCTCGGCTAACGCATCCAACGAAAAATGCGCGGCGATATGCGCAAGAGCCGATTGCGGCGCGTGCTTTTTGTTTTCGGAAAGAAAGATGTCTTTTACCGGCACACCGCTTTCCGCGGCCAGCCTGCGGCAGGCAAGCGCCGCGTTTTGGGCGCGTAAGAAGCATTTGTTGTCGGTTTTTTCGTTTTCGCATAAAAAGGTGATGCAGGTCTCCTCGGCACTTGCGAGAATTTTTCCGATGATGGCAAGCTCCTGGGCGGTAAAGCCGTAAAACGCATCCAAAAAGACGTGTTTTCCCGCAAAGAACCGAAAACCGCATAACGTTTCGTACAGCTTGTCGAGAAGGTCGCCCGGAAAATCGAGCGTTCCGGAAAGATAGGCATCGTATGCGCGGTAGGCAAATGCCACGTCGTGCAGCTTGCCGGCAAGAGCCGAAGAGCCGTTCCCGGCAAGCGTTTTGGCAAGCGTCTCCAAATCGTCGGGACGCAGGCGCGAACGGTGCATTTCGGTTACCGTTGCAAGCATCTTTGCGGCGAAATCCGTGTCGTCGGCAAGCGGTGCATATTCGTTTAACTGCTCTGCCGATTGGGAAAGCACGTGTGACATGGCGAGTGCGCACGCCGCTTTGTCGGGAACCTTTCCGACAAGGCCGCCGCTTTCGCGGAAAACGCGGTTGCACAGCCGCTTGAAGTTGATGACCTCGATATACATATTGGCCGGATTCCCGAGCCGGTCGATGAGCAGTCGTTCGGCCGAAACCGCGCTTTGCTCCGGCACGATCAAAAACGCCCTCTTTTTCTGCTTGACGCAGTCCTCTAAGCGCGCAAGCAGTGCTTCGGTTTTGCCGGTTCCGTGAAGTCCGAAAATGCGTGTGAGCATACGGTTAACCCTGACGCCGTGCGGCCAAAACTTCACGCAGTCTTGCCAGCTTGCAGGCACGCATATAGGCGAGTGTGAAAAACATCTGCGGCGAAAGTCCGGCGTACAGATCGTTTTCGTGGCGGTTCGGCTTGCCGTGGTGCGCATTTAATTCGAAAGTGAGCGGTCCTGTATACTCATGTTCGTCAAGGCGTGTGACAAAGCCCTCCCAATCGCCGATTCCGTCAAACGGCAGCAAGTGCAAATCGTCGATCCAAGTAGTCTTTCCGGAAAAATCGCGGATGCCGAGATTGTCGTTGATGTGCGTGGCGATCAAGCGGTCGCCGTACAGAGAAAGCAGATCCTTGCTGTGATTGTAGCACATTTCGTGGCCGGTATCGAGGCAAAAGCCGACGTTGTCAAGGTCGGCGAGCGATTCCATCAGTGCCGCCAGATATTCTTCTCCCTCGGTGTTTTCGAGTGCCACCTTAACGCCGAGTCTTCCGGCTTCTTCGGCAACCTTCCGGAAGCTTTCAAGCCCATATGCGTTCGGCGTGTGATCCTCAAAGCCGATAAAGGCGTGCATGACCACGATCGGCACGTTGTGCACGGCGGCGTCGCGGACGCATTCGATAAGCTCGTCAGCGGCACTCGGATAGTCGGGCGTCCACATTTCGGCCATGCGGCCGAACGGTGCGTGAACCGATTGGTAGAGCATCCCGAGCTCGTTGGCAAGCGCGCGCGGCTCGTCTAAGCAGCCGGGCTTGTTCCAGTTCGTGAAGAAACCGTCAAAGCCGACGGCCTTTGCGATTTTAACCTCTTCGGCAAAGGGAATGTCGAAAATTCCGCCGAGAGCGATGCAAAAATGTGTGTTCCACATAAAAAACTCTTCCTTATTATATATAATATGCCGTTTTATTCGGGCGTACAGGTGCGGATGTCCGTTTTTTCGTCTTGTATGAGCTTTACGGTAATGGGCTTATCGGTTTTGATTTCGACCGAGCCGTCCGCTTTGTGCAAAAACGATGCGGTCACATCGGCAAACGACAGGTTCCGAACGCCGTATTCTCCGTCCATGCGAATGTCCCAGGTGACGGTCTTGTCCGCCGCACTGCACCGGATGCCGAAAACGTATTCGATGAGCATGGAGATCGGAACAAGTCCCGTCCAGCCGACAAAATCCGCTTTGGCGCAGTTGCCGCGTGCCGCCTTTTCGGGCGCATAGTTTTCCCACAAGGTTCCGGTTTCGGTAAAGACCTTCACGACGTTTTCCACCGTGTTGCAGGCGATATCATAGGCTTGCTTGTAATACCCGTTCCGGTCAAGGCCGCGCAAGACCATATAGGTGGTCGGTGCCCAAACCGAGCCGCGCCAATAATCGCCGTCTGGATGATAGGCCGGATGGTCATAGGATAAACTCGGCACACGGTGCGGCCGCTTGAACTCGTTTTCGTTTTCCAAATGTGCGACCATTCGCTTGGTTCGGTCTTCCAGAACGATGCCGGATAAGAGACTCCAGAAGGAGGCGACGGTTTTTACGCCGCTTAAGCGGTTATCGCGGTACATATCGTAATAAAAGCCGGTTTTTTCATCCCACAGCTTGTCGTTGATGTAGGCGCCGAGTGCTTCTTTTTCGGCCTGCAATTCGCAAACGCCCTCGTCGATTCCGGCAATCGCGGCGATTTTGATGAGCATATCGCAGTCGATGAGTGCTTGGAAGCAGGCGTCGATCCAAACCATGTGGCCGTGTTCGTAGCGCGGATTGCAGTCCGGCTCTTGACGCGGCGAATTGTCCATGCCGCAGCCGAGACCGGAGAGGAAATACGTGCCGTCGCGCCAGGTGCGCTGCTTTTTCATCCACATATGATAGGCAAGAAGCGGATAATAGACGTTTTTCAAGCGGCTGCTGTCGCCGGAATACAGATAGTATTCGTATTCGCACCACGAAAGAATGGCCGGGCCTGTCGAGGACGGGTCAAGACGCGCATACACTTCCGCGCCGTCTTTTTCGCGGATCTCGCGGGAAATAAAGCCGTCCTTGTGCTGATGGGAGTAAAAATTGTCGAGCGTTTGCTGAAAGTCAAAAGCGCGTGAAGCGTATTTGGCAAACATCAAAATGAACGAGGAATCCCACATAAACAGATTCCCGTTGAAGGCGGTGTCGATGAAGGGCGACACAAAGCCGCTTCCGTCGGTGGGATTGTTGAGATTGGAAAAGGCGATTTCCCATGCCTTATTGTAGCAGGCAATGGCGTCCTCATGGCCGTTCCAAACGATTTCCGGCAGAAGCGAACGTGCGCGGTCATAGGTCGGGAGAGAAGCCAAACGGATTTCGGCGTTCAAAAACGGATTTTTTTGCGCATACGGGCTGTTGACATAGGTGATTTCCATGTTTTGGCGAAATTCGTACATAGCGGATTCCTCTCTTAGCGGTAGAATGCATAGTTGCCGATGAGCGGCAGCGGCTCGGTTTTGTCGTTGGCGGCGTTCACGATGCCGATGATCATGAGTACAAACACAAAAATGCCGCTGACAACCGAGAACAGATAGGTGATGATCGCACCGGCAAACGGAATCCAGCCGATGGTGAAGCTTAGTGTGCGCGTGATGACCGAGCAGGCTGCGGAAACGATGGTGAGCAGCATTCCCTGGCCGCAGTGAAAACGCACGGTGGGATTGTCTTTTTCCGGGATAAACAGGCTGATGAGGAATAATAGCGGAATGTAGGATAGAATGTGGAACAGTTTATTCTTTTGCATACGTGCCTCCTGATTCGATGGGTTCGTTTTTTCTACCTTTATATTATAGCAACCGGAGGGATATCTGTCAATACGAATTTGCGCGTTTGGCGGTTTTATGCGGTGAAAAGACGTTTACGCACTTTTTTGAGAAGATGCGCAAAACCTATTGCCAAATCGGTATTTTTGTGATATACTATTAGGTTTTTCGAGTTTTGCGGTGCAAAAACGGTGTTCACACAAAAGTTACAAACAAATATGCCAAACCTATTGCAAAACCTGTCCTTATATGGTACAATATACAAGCTTGATGTGCGATGAAACGGGAGGTTGCGGTGTTTACACCGGGAATTTCCGTGGAGTATGTCCGATAAACGGGCGACAGCGAATACTGAACCGAAGCGCATGGATGCGATTGCAGGGCGTTCCTTCAAGCAGGTACGTTTCTGTTTTCGCCGTGGCAAGAGAAATTTTGCCGAAGCATTCCGGCGCTAAGGCGTATCTTTCTTAAAACATCGGTCGCGGAACCGTCGGTGAATTTCACCGAAAGGCCGTGCAATATGTGCCGTGCGGCTCTTTATGGGCTTATGGCGTAAGAAAAGTAAGCTGCCCGAATTCCCCTCGGTTTGAGGTCGAATCGGGTTTTTCATTCGGGAAGCATTAGAAACACCCGGACGCGTGTTCGTATTTCACTGTGCCGCATTTAAGATTCCTGCGTATTAAATCAAGCCGTGACGCGCAGGACGAAAAATTTTAAAGGAGGCAGAAAAAATGGCAGCAAAGGAAAAAATCAGAATCAGATTGAAGTCGTACGATCACACTCTTATCGATCAGGCGGCAGAAAAGATCGTTGAAGCAGCTAAGCGCAACGGCGCTAAGGTTTCCGGTCCGATTCCGCTCCCGACCGACAAGGAGATCGTCACCATTCTCCGCGCCGTCCACAAGTACAAGGACAGCCGCGAACAGTTCGAATTCCGCACCCATAAGAGATTAATCGACATCTTGAAGCCGTCGCAGAAAGCGATCGAAGCTCTTGTCGATTTAGAGCTCCCGGCCGGAGTCGAATCCGAAATCGTATTATAATTCACATCTATACCGTGTGAATATAAGACCATCAAGGTCATGTTGACCGTCCGACTCTCTGTGAAAGCAGAGCAAACGGAAATTCAAACGGCCAACCAATAACCTAAGGAGGAATAAATATGAAAAAAGGTATAATCGGCAAAAAGCTCGGTATGACGCAGATTTTCGATGAAAACGGAAATGTGATTCCGGTAACCGTCATCGAAGCAGGTCCCTGCACGGTTGTTCAGAAGAAAACGGTCGAAAACGACGGTTACAGTGCTGTACAGCTCGGTTTCTCCGACATCGCCGAGAGAAAACTCAACAAGCCTACGAAGGGCCACTTCGCAAAAGCTGGTGTTACGCTCAAGAAACACCTCAAGGAATTCCGTCTTGACGATGCCGAAACCATGAATGTCGGCGACGAAATCAAGGCAGATGCCTTTGCGGCAGGCGAAAACGTGGACATCACCGGCATCACCAAGGGTCATGGTTACAGCGGCGTTATCAAGCGCTGGAACTGCCACAGACTCAGAATGACGCACGGTACAGGTCCTGTGCACCGTCAGCCTGGTTCCATGGGTGCTAACTCCACACCGTCCCGCATCTTCAAAAACAAGAAGATGGCCGGTCAGTACGGTCACGAGCAGGTCACCATGTTGAACCTGAACGTAGTAAAAATCGACGTTGAGAAAAACCTTATCGCGGTTAAGGGCGCGGTTCCCGGTCCTAAGGGCGGTATTGTGTTTATTCGCTCAACCGTTAAGTAAGCGAAGGAGGAATACAAATGCCGAATGTTGCATTATTCGATATGGCAGGCAACAAGAAGGGCGAATTTGAACTCGCCGCCGAAGTTTTCGGCTGTGAAGTCAATCAACCCGTCCTCCACAGCGTTGTCAGAGCCTATCTTTTGAATCAGAGACAGGGCACTCAGTCCACCAAGACCCGTGCCGAGGTTTCCGGCGGCGGCATCAAGCCGTGGCGTCAGAAGGGCACCGGCCGCGCAAGACAGGGCTCCACCCGTTCTCCGCAGTGGACACACGGCGGTATCGCACTCGGTCCGAAGCCCCGCGCATGGAAAGTAAGCATCAACAAAAAGGTAAAGAGACTCGCTATGAAGTCGGCTCTCAGCTCCAAGGTTGTTGACAATGAAATGGTTGTTATCGAGAATCTCGCTATGGATTCCTACAAGACCAAGACCATCGTCAACCTCTTAAAGGCTGTCGGTGCCGAAAAGAAAGCACTCATCGTTACCGCCGAAAACGACAAGGTCGTTGCCAAGAGCGCCGCTAACATCCCCGGCGTCAAGACCGCAACGCCCGGCACGCTCAATGTCTATGACATTCTCAACTGCGATATGTTCGTGGTTGCAGGCGATGCCGTCAAAGTAATCGAGGAGGTATACGCATAATGAAAACGGCACATGACGTTATTATCCGTCCGATTATCACCGAAGCAAGCATGTCAAGACTCGCTGACAAGAAGTATACCTTTGAAGTAGCTTCCGATGCCAACAAGATCGAAATCAAGAAGGCCGTCGAGGAAATTTTCAAAGTGGATGTCGATAAGGTCAACACCATCAGCGTTAAGAGCAAAAACAAGCGCGTTGGTTACCACCTCGGCAAAACTTCCGAATGGAAAAAGGCGATCGTTACCTTAAAGCCCGAATCAAAGACCATCGAGTTCTTCGACAGCATGATGTAATTTGTGATCGAAGACAAAATTCGTTAAGAAAACTGCGATGCGGTCTGGCGTAAGTCAGCTGCGTCGGGAAATGGAGTAATTATGGCAGTAAAAACTTTCAAACCTACTACTCCGGCGAGAAGACAGATGACGGTTCCGGGTTTTGACGAAATCACCAAGAAAACACCCGAAAAGAGCCTTATTACCGTCTTAAAGAAACATGCCGGACGTAATAATACAGGTAAGATCACTGTCCGTCACCATGGCGGCGGCAACAGAATCAAGTACAGAGTTATGGACTTCCGCAAAAAGATCGAGGATGTTCCGGCAACCGTACTTGCCATCGAATACGATCCCAACAGAACCGCTTACATCGCTCTCATGCAGTATGAGACCGGTGAAAAGACCTACAGCATCGCGCCTGTGGGACTCAAAGTCGGCGACGTTGTCATCAACAGCGCAAAGGCTGATATCAAGCCCGGCAACGTGCTTCCGATCAGCGAAATCCCCGTCGGTACCTTTATCCACAACATTGAGCTTTATCCGGGCAAGGGCGGTCAGCTCGTCCGCAGCGCCGGTACCGCTGCTCAGCTTATGGCTAAGGAAAACGGCGTTTCTCAGGTCAGACTTCCCTCCGGTGAAGTCCGCATCATCCGTCTTGACTGCAAGGCTACCATCGGTCAGGTCGGCAATCTCGAACACGAAAACATCAACCTCGGTAAGGCCGGTAAGACCAGACACCTCGGTGTCCGCCCGACCGTCAGAGGTTCTGTTATGAACCCGTGCGACCATCCTCATGGTGGTGGTGAAGGTAAAGCGCCGGTCGGCCGTCCTTCTCCTGTTACTCCTTGGGGTAAGCCTACGATGGGTTACAAGACCCGCGACAAGAAGGCGCGCACCAATAAGTTCATCGTTAAGAGAAGAAACGACAAGTAAACCGTAAAGGAGGCATAAAAGTTGAGTAGAAGCATTAAAAAAGGACCTTTCGTCGAAGCAAAGCTTTTCGCAAGAATCAATGAAATGAACGAAAAGGGCGAGAAGAGAGTGTTAAAAACCTGGTCGAGAGCTTCCACGATTTTCCCGCAGTTTGTGGGTCACACCATTGCCGTTCATGACGGCAGAAAACACGTGCCGGTATACGTTACGGAAGACATGGTCGGACACAAGCTCGGTGAGTTCGCTCCCACCAGAACGTTTAAGGGCCACTCCGGTTCCAAAACGACCAACACCAACAAGTAATCTTTGCATATACACAAATTCCGCCGTTCTTACGGCAGTGACTTGTGAAAGGAGGCAAACATTTCATGGAAGCTAAAGCGTATTTATACGATTTGAGAATATCTCCGCGCAAGGTTTCGATCGTTCTGGATCTCATCCGCAACAAGGACGTAGCAACCGCCGCCGGTATTCTTGCCAATACAAGAAAAGCCGCAAGCGAGCCTGTCGCAAAGCTCTTGAAATCCGCCGTAGCAAACGCTGAAAACAACCACAGCATGGACACTTCCAAGCTCGTCGTTTCCCAGTGCTTCGTTACACCCGGAAGAATCGCCAAGAGAATCCAGGCGCGTGACAAAGGCCGAGCTTACCGTATCTTGAAGAGAAGCTCGCACATTACGATCGCGGTAAAAGAAAAAGAATAATTTCTTCCGCAACACTTCAAATTCCTAAAACCTCACAGAGCCACGGCTCTATGAGTGAAATTCATTGAAGGAGGCTTATTACGAAGTATGGGTCAAAAAGTTAATCCTCACGGCTTACGTGTAGGTGTCATAAAAGACTGGGATTCCAGATGGTTCGCTAAAGACGAAGTATTCGGTGATACGCTCGTTGCGGACTACAAGCTCAGAACATGGCTGAAAAAGAAACTTCAGGGCGCCGGCGTTCCGACCATCGAAATCGAACGCGACGGCAAAAGAGTAAAGGTATTCATTCACTGCGCAAAGCCCGGTATGATCATCGGCAAGCAGGGCGCAGAAATCGATAAGTTAAAGGGCGAAATCGAGGCATTCACCGGTATGCCGTCGCTCGTAAACGTTGTCGAGGTTAAGCAGCCCGATCTCAACGCTCAGCTCGTTGCAGAATCCGTCGCCGCTCAGCTCGAAAGACGTATCGCATTCCGCCGCGCAATGAAAATGGCCATCCAGAGAACCATGAAACTCGGTGCCAAGGGTATCAAGATTCAGCTCTCCGGCCGTTTGAACGGTGCCGAAATTGCAAGAACCGAACAGTATCATGAAGGTACTATTCCGCTTCAGACCATCCGCGCTGATATCGATTACGGCTTCTGGGAAGCTGATACCACTTACGGTAAGATCGGCGTCAAGGTTTGGATCTATAAGGGTGAAATCCTTGCGAACGCTGCAAAGACCGCAAGAAGAAAGCCCAACGCGCCTTCTAAGGCAGAAGGAGGAGCAAGATAACCATGTTAATGCCGAAGAGAGTTAAGTACAGAAGAGTTCAGAGAGGCCGCATGAAGGGCGTTGCCACCAGAGGCAACACCGTTTCGAACGGTTCCTACGGTCTTCAGGCCCTCGAACCCGCTTGGATCACAAGCAACCAGATCGAAGCCGCCCGTATCGCCATGACCCGTTACATCAAGCGTGGCGGTCAGGTATGGATCA
>OIWM01001817.1_pt1 | contig 19453 bp, 18 predicted proteins | sample 1587451 | NCBI WGS metagenome assembly OIWM01 (sample SAMEA3888907, study PRJEB22519) | human gut metagenome | biome: human gut; feature: human-associated habitat; material: faeces | place: Denmark | collected 2011
GCTTCCTGTAAAAGACAGGTGCGAATTTGCCCCGGCGTCGCCCCAATGCTGGAAAAGATGCCAAACTGATGTACACGGGCATTCATAGATACAGCAAACGAGTTATGAATGATTAAAATCAAAGACACCGACACAAGCAGGAGTACAAAGAGATAAAAAGCCATCAATAATGGCGGATTGCTGTCCTGCGGATCGTTGATGAAATAACTTGACAACAGTGATTCATGATACGATACGGAAGTTTCCGGAACACCTAACTGCTGGGCGATAAGAGGCATATCCTGATACACAGCCCTCATGTTATCAAAGCAAATATCAACTACAAGAGTTTGATCGTCTGATAAATCCTCATTGATTATAGCCGTTTTTACATTGGCGAAATTTTCAATTTCGGACACTTCATCTTCTTCGAACGCCCCGCTGATGCGTCCCTGCCAGTTTTCTTCTTCTAAAACAACAGATTCTATTTCATAATTCCAGAAGTTATAAAACAAACCGCACAGCAAAGAAAGAAACAGAGCAGAAATAAACGCCGCAACCAGAACGGATACGCTGGAAGCCCGATTCTTTTTGATGAATCCGATCGAATAGTCTTTCCACATATTCTTACCTCCGTTTCTGATCGCCGACAATTTTCCCGTCCTCTATGGTAATAACGCGATCCGCCTCCAATGCGATCTTTTCATCATGGGTAATCAAAAGAATCGTCTGTTCCAGGTTACGGTTAGATAATTTCAGCAAATCAATAATTTCCTCTCCGTTTTTCCGATCCAAGTTGCCGGTCGGTTCATCTGCAAGCAGGATCTTCGGCTCGTTTACTACAGCTCTTGCGATGGCAACTCTCTGTTTCTGACCACCGGATAACTGGTTCGGGCGAAACTCTGCACGGTCTGCTAAACCCACACGCTCTAATGCTGCAAATGCCCGCTCCTTTCGTTCCTTTGGTTTTACGCCTGCATAGCTTAAAGGCAGTGCAACATTATCTACAGCAGTTGCCCTCGGCAGTAACTGGAAGTTCTGAAATACGAATCCTATGCTTTTAGAACGCACTGCTGCAAGTTCCCTGTCTTTATAGGATAAAATATTTTCGTCTGAAAATTCATAGACTCCGGAAGTAGGCTGATCTAAACATCCGATGATATTCATCAGAGTGGTCTTTCCGGAACCGGACGGTCCCATGATCGCCACATATTCACCCTCTTCTACCTGTAAGCAGACGTCCTTTAATACTGGGACCACCAGCTTATCCTGCTGATAATCTTTGTAAATATGTTCCAAGTTCAATATCATGGATTTTTACTCCTCTCCACTCGTCTCATTCTCATCAACCGGCTGTTCTGCATCCTGTGCTGCACCGTCTTCTTCCGTTGTCGTTTCCTCCGTCGGCTCCGCTTCGACCCCATCAACCGGCTGTCCCGTACCACTCATTGGTTTGACCGCATCATCTGCCGGCTCTGCACTGTCCTCTGTGTACGGTTCTGTACTGTCCTGCTGATCCTTATATAAAGGTGCATCATAATCTACTTCGCTCTCATTCTTAACTGCTTCTACACCTTCATACAAGCCATCCATCGGCCATGCGATATAGTCATCTTTTTTCAGACCGGATTTGATCTTGTACTCGCCAAGTTCTTCGTCATATTTTCCAAGCTCAACCTTACGTTTTTCCAGCTTGCCCTTTCCGTTATCAGCCCAGACATAGGCTTCCTTTTTTTCTTTTACGATATAGGATTCCATAAGCCAGATACCTTTTTTCTTCTGTCCCTGTCCCAGATCTGCTTCCGCAAACACATGCTGTCCTAACATCATTCCATCTGAATTTTCTAAATTAATATAGAACGGATATTTTGAAGAGGTTGTGGTATCGGAAGAATCACTGCTGTCCGTGTACTGGTCACCGTTTGACTGCGGCGATTCCATATCAATTCCTGAAATTGTACCGGTCCAGGTCTGATCTTCATCTACTCTGGAGTGAATCAGCATCTGCTCTCCCTCGGATATCTCAGACATGTTCTGCTCATTGATCATACATTTTACCCGATAGGAACCGGTCGCAAGGATGGTCATAAATGCATCGTCGGAAGAACCGTCATCGGAACCACCGTTACTGTTGTTGACCGTCTTTACGACACCTGCCATTTTGCTCGTTACCACGGCATCCCCAAGAGATTGTTTCATTTTATCAATTTCAAGCTGTTTGCTCTTTCGGTTGTACTCGGACTGTTTTAAATCATTCTGTACACTCTGGATCTGCGTCGTATAATCGAACTTTGCTTCCTCCGGTGCCGCATCTCTTTCTGCACTTAAGGTTGCGATCTGACTGTTGTAATCGTTAATCTCGTTTGTGATACTCTCTAATTCGAGATTTGCCTGCTCGATCTGTGAATTTGTCTCGTCCATATCATAGGAAAAGAGCTGATCTCCTTCCTTGACCTCATCTCCGACTTTGACAAATACCTCTTTGACCTTTTTATCGCCATCCAGTTTGATCTTCCAGCTGTCCTGTGCCTCTACCACACCGGAAAAACGGTTCGTTGTCCCCGCATCATTGCCGCAGATTGTCTTGACTTTTTCCACATACACTTTATCTTTCGCTTTTTTTCCGCCGCCTTTTGCCAATACGATACTTAGAACGACTGCCGCTACGGCAACCACGGCGATCACAACACCGATAATAATTTTTTTCTTCTTATCCATTCTAGCCTCCTGAATACTCTGATTTTTTATCATGTCATAATTTAAAATGAGCACAAAAATCAATTTGTGCTCATTATAGCATGTCTTTTTTGTATTTTCTCGATTTTATAAAATTCTTAAGAATTATTTTAACGGATATTTGTCAGTCAGTTTTTTCACAATGGCTTTGACCTCTTCTGCGGAGTCCTCACCATTTTTGATCATCAGTGCAATTGCCTCTGCAATGTCATCCATATCCTCTGTTTTCATGCCACGGGAGGTTACGGATGCTGTTCCTAAACGGATACCGCTTGTTACAAATGGAGACTTCGGATCATTTGGGATCGTATTTTTATTACATGTAATATTTACGGAATCTAATAATTTCTCCACTGCCTTTCCTGTCAGGTCATAGTTCGTTAAATCGACTAACATCAGATGGTTGTCTGTTCCTCCGGAAACGATCTTGATATCTCTGTCTATCAGACCTTTGCAGAGCGCCTGTGCATTGTCGATGATTCCCTGCTGATATGCCTTGAACTCCGGCTGTAATGCTTCTTTAAAACATACTGCTTTTGCTGCGATCACATGCATTAGAGGGCCACCCTGGGTTCCCGGGAAGATCGCTTTGTTAAAGTTGAACTTCTCATTGGACTCTGCACTTGCTAAGATCATACCGCCTCTTGGTCCGCGCAGTGTCTTATGTGTGGTCGTGGTTACTACGTCTGCATATGGGATCGGGCTTGGATGCAGTCCTGCTGCTACTAAACCTGCAATATGTGCCATATCTACCATCAGATATGCGCCGCATGCATCTGCGATCTCTCTGAATTTCTTAAAATCAATGACTCTTGCATAAGCACTTGCACCTGCAATGATCAGCTTCGGCTTGCACTCCATTGCAATTTCCATGACTCTATCATAATCAATGACACCTTCATCGTTTACTCCATAAGGTACAATATTGAAGTATTTTCCGGAAAAATTCACCGGACTTCCGTGTGTCAGGTGACCGCCATGGTCTAAGTTCATTCCCATAACCGTATCGCCAGGTGTCAGCATTGCAAACTGTACTGCCATATTTGCCTGTGCTCCTGAATGTGGCTGTACATTGACATATTCACAGCCAAACAGCTCTTTTGCACGTTCAATTGCAAGATTTTCTACAATATCCACACATTCACATCCGCCATAATATCTTTTTCCCGGATATCCTTCTGCGTATTTATTTGTTAAAATACTTCCCATTGCCTCCATCACTGCCGGACTTACCCAGTTCTCGGATGCGATCAGTTCAATATGACTGTTCTGTCTCTCCATTTCTGCTGTAATAGCATCTGCTACCTCACGGTCTACTGCCTGTACTTCCTGAAGTAAATTCATTCGTTTATCCTCCATCATTGATTTGTCTTGTTTTTGCTTTAACTATTCATCATTATAAAGTACCACAAAATGTTTTGCAATACAAAAATCACCGGTATTCCGATCACGAAATACCAGTGCTTTGTTTTGTGGTGAAAAATATACATTCCAAGCCAGCTCCCCACGCTTCCGCCTAAGGCCGCCACTAAGAATAATGTTCGCTCTGAGATCCTCCACTGATGTTCCCCGGCTCTTTTTTTATCCAGTCCCATCAGTGCAAATCCCAAAGTATTCATCACTGCCAGATACCACCACATATTATTCTTTCTTCATACCTTTCGTACGCAACAGATACCAGATCTCACTCGCAAGACAAATAGAAGAATAAGTACCTGCTAAAAGTCCTACCATCAATGGCAGTGCAAACTCACGGATAGAGGTTACACCCATAATATAAAGAACTAATACCATAACAAAGGTTGTAATGGAAGTATTCACACTTCTTGACATGGTCTGTGCGATACTCTTGTTGACGATCTCTTTGTATGCTGCCTTTGTCTGTGCATGATGTTTTTTCAATGCATCACGGATACGGTCAAAGATAACGATCGTATTATTGATCGAGTAACCGATAATCGTTAACATACATGCAATAAAGGTATTTCCTACAGAAATCCATGCTAACACATAACAGATAAATACCATGATAACATCGTGGCTCAGTGCAATTACCGCACTTCCCGCAAAACGTACATCCTTGAACCGGAACCAGATATAGAGCAGCATACAGATCGTTGCGATCACAACTGCTACGATCGCATCGGTCTTCATCTCATTGCTGACAGTGGAACTGATACTTTCGGATGTAATATCTTTTTTATCCACGCCAAAATTCTTGGTCATGGTCTTTTCTAACTTTGTTCTCTCTTCCAGTGACAGCGTACGGGTCTTGATGATGATCTGCTTGGTACCCTCGACTGCCTGTGCCTGTACGTTACCGTCGCCTGTAATTTTTTCTACTAGAGGAACGATCTCTTTATCAATCTCTTTGATGGAATACTGTTTATCCATCACAACTGCGGTAGACGTTCCACCCTTAAACTCCAGACTGTAATTTAAAATGGTTCCATCACTTGATTTGTGCATGCCTACTCCTACACAGCCACACACGATGATCGCACAGGAGATTGCAATAAAGATTCCTGTCTTTCCGACAAAATCAAATGGCTTACGTTCTTTTGCCTTACCATAGAATTTCGCATCACGGACACCGATCGCATAAACTGCATGCATCAGCACCTTCGTAACTACCATACAGGTAAACATTGAAAGGATAATACCGATCGCTAATGTAGAAGCAAATCCTTTTACGGTACCGGAACCGCGAAGTCCAAGAACTGCTGCTGCGATCAATGTTGTAATATTTCCATCTAAGATCGCGGAACGTGCTCTTGCAAAACCTGTTTCAATTGCGGTTGCCACGCTCTTTCCATCTGCGATCTCTTCGCGGATACGGGCAAAGATAATGACATTCGCATCCACCGCCATACCAATAGAAAGGATAATTCCGGCAATACCCGGTAAGGTCAGGGTAATCTCAAACAGATATAAGGTCGCGATCACTAATGTCGTATAGATTGCAAGTGCGAATGCGGCTACCACACCAGGTACTAAGTACTGCACGATCATAAAGATCATAACGATCACAAGACCGATCGCTGCTGCTTTCAAACTGCTTGAAATCGCTTCCTCTCCAAGCTGTGCACCTACTACCTCGGAACGCATCTCCTCTAACTTTAGGGACAGGGAACCGATTCTGATCTGGGAAGCTAAGGACTCTGCCTCTTCATAGTTTGCCATTCCGGAAATCTGTGCAGTTCCTCCGGTAATTGCCTGCTGTACGGTCGGATAACTGATGACTTCATCATCGTAAACGATCGGAAGTGCTTTTCCGACGTTTGCGGATGTGACCTCTGCAAATGTCTTTGCTCCTTCATCAGTTAAGGTCAGCTCTACGATATTTTCTTTGTTTCCGGTATCATTTGTAATGGTTGCTGCTTTTGCCTGCGCAACTGCAGATCCATCCATGAAGGTCTTACCATCTTCTGTCTGGAATTCCAAAGTTCCCGGTTTTCCGAGTTCCTCTAAAATCTTGTTTGCATCGCTGACTCCCGGAATCTCAACGGAAATACGGTCATCTCCGACTTTGTATACCTGTGCTTCCGTACTGTAGCCTTCCACACGTTTCTGTAACTTATAGACGGTATCGTCTAACTGTTCATCGGTCGGCTTGTCTCCGACTACCTGATAGGTAATGGATACACCACCTGCTAAATCCAGACCGAGGTTAATGCTCCGGTCTTCTCCTACTCCGGTCGAAGAAATAATGGTTGCGGAATAGTAGCACAGACCGGCTAAAATTCCGAGTACGAGAATGAGAGTGATGATCCCTCTGCTCTTTTTCATGCTTTTCATTTCTTTTCCTCTCTTAATCTTCTTGTTCTGCCATGGCTGCTTTTATCATGATCGCACATTCTACACGCTTTTTCTGTAATTCACAGCCTGTTTCATAGGTTTTTAATATATCTCCATGGAAATTGTATGCATTTGCCGCACAACCGCCGCTGCAATAAAATCTTGCAAAGCAGTCACGGCATTTTTCTTTTGCATATACATTACAGCACTTGAACTCTTCCTGAAGTCCGGTGTTCACTACGCCGTCATGTACATTTCCCATTAAAAACTTCTCATTACCGACAAATTGATGACACGGATATAAATCTCCCCATGGTGTCACTGCTAAATACTCTGTACCGGAACCACAGCCGGAAAGACGTTTATAGACACACGGACCGCCTTCTAAATCGATCATAAAATGGAAAAAGTTGAATCCGTTTCCGGCTTTATTTCTTCTTACCATCTCTGCTGCTAAATCATCATATTCTTTAAAAAGTACCGGTAAATCTTCTTCTTTGATCGCGTAATCGTCCGTCTCTTCTGCCACCACCGGCTCTACGGAAATCTGCTTAAATCCCAAGTCCGCTAAATGAAGCACGTCTTTGGAAAAATCTGTGTTGAAATGTGTATAGGTACCACGCACATAATATTTCTCCTGATTTCTGCTCTCGGCAAACTTCTGGAACTTCGGCACGATCAGATCATAGCTTCCGGCTCCTTTTCGGAATGGTCTCATATGGTCATGTACCTCTTTACGTCCATCGATACTTAAAACCACATTGTCCATTTCACGGTTGGCAAATTCCATGATATCGTCATTTAAAAGTACGCCGTTGGTTGTTAAGGTAAAACGGAAATGCTTGTCATGCAGTTTTTCCTGCTCTCTTCCGTAAGCTACTAACTGTTTTACTACCTCAAAATTCATCAGCGGTTCTCCGCCGAAAAAATCCACCTCTAAATTCCTTCTGCTTCCCGAATTTGCGATCAGAAAATCCAATGCAGCTTTTCCTGTCTCATATGACATCAGCGCTCTTCTTCCATGATATTCGCCCTCTTCCGCAAAACAGTAGCGGCATGCCAGATTGCAGTCATGTGCAATATGTAAACAGAGTGCTTTTACCACGGTTGGACGTTTCTTAAAATCGATCAGCGGTGCCTCGTAGGTGTCCGGTGTAAACAGACTTCCCTCTTTTTTAAGCTGGGCAACCTCTTCCACAGCCTCACGGATTTCTTCTTCGCTGTATTTTTCACGAAGCAGACCTGTTATCTCTTCACTGCTGTGTTTCTCAAATAACGGAATCACATCATATACCACTTCGTCTACAACATGAATGGCTCCGCTATTCACATCTAACACAATGTGATAACCATTATTGATATACTGATGAACCACCTGATAGTCCTCTCTTTCCTGTTACTTTTTTCATCTTTATATAACGCACAAATGACCGCACGCAACTGCGAACGGTCGTTCATACCATGTATCTATGATTTTGTACGGACTATTTGCTCTGCTCACAAGTCTGGTTTCCTACGGTACAGGATGTCTTACATGCAGACTGACAGGATGTCTGACACTCGCCACATCCGCCTTTTTTTACTGTGTTCTGTAATTTTTTTGTATTTAATGTCTTTATGTGTTTCATAATGAAATCTCCTTTCAAATTTCTCCGGTTATCTGCTTCTCGCTTCCCGAAAATAAAATATCTTTTGACATTATAGCATAATATTTTTCAGTTGAAAAGCATTTTTTAACTCATCATGCCCCCAAGTGTTCCTGCCGCCATACAGATCCCAAGTGTCGTTCCCATATGTACCAGATCTTTCGGAAGCCCTCCGGCCAATGCTGCCGATACGGCAAACAAGATCAAAAAGTACAGGCTTCCTAATAACAGTCCCCACAGGAATTTTTTTCTCTTCATCTTTTTTCCTGCGATCAATCCGCCTGCGATCCCTGATACCACATAGATCACCGTAACCCCTACTTCTACAAATGTTCCGTTCAACTGAAACTTTTCCATTAAAAATGCCATGAGGATCAGCCCGAGTCCGGTCACGATGTACATGAACATCAGATCCACGATCATCCACTTAAAAGATTTACGCTCCATATCTTTTCCCTCCCCTACATATATATGCCGGGTGGGACTGATTAGAACATCCTTAACTCTTTGCTTCGTGTTCTGCTTCGGCTTTTGCCTTTAGGATTGCCTCATTTAAGGACAACATTTTATCATCTAAAACGGATACGATACCGGAACACTCTCTCAGTTCACGGCTGATGTATTCCGGTGCGTTTCCTTCAAATTTGTAATAGATTTTATGCTCTAAACTTGCCCAGAAATCCATGGCGATCGTACGGATCTGTATCTCTACTTTGGTATCAATGACTCTGTCCGACATAAAGATCGGTACCGTCACAAGCATGTGATAGCTCTTATAGCCGCTCTGTTTTGGATTCTTGATATAATCTTTGATAGACACTACGGTCAGATCGTTCTGCTTTCCGATCATCTCCGCCATCCGGTAGATGTCTGATGTAAAGGAGCAGACGATACGGATTCCCGCAATATCGTTTACATAATTTACCATATTTTGTATGGATGATTCATATCCGTTCTTTTTTAATTTTTTTACGATACTCTCCGGGGATTTGATACGGGATTTTATGTACTCGATCGGGTTATACTGATGTACATACTGAAATTCATCGTTCAAAATCTCCAGTTTTGTACTGACTTCTTTTAATGCTGAATTATAAAGGAACATGACACTTTTCCAACTGTCGACGCCTTCGTCAAACTGCTGCTGCATATTGACCTTAACCTCCGTTATGTTTGTTACGTTATATATAATAGTATATACTCCGCAGTGCATCTCAAAAATCAAAGATTTTTTCGATGTACGGGCATTCGCCCTATCATCCGGTAAAAATATACACGGCTTTGTGCAAGCACAAGCCTGGTATATTTTTGCCGGATGGCACTGCTCATTACTATACATATATAGTATACCACGATTAGAAAAGGTTGTGAAGAGATGCCCATATCTGATATAATATGTTTTGATGTAAAATTATTCTATTTTGTGATCGAACTTTTTTAGAAAGGATATTCCCATGCGGATCTGGTTTAAAATATTTAAAGACAATCGTATGCAAAAAGATCTCTGTCTGACCGATGACAGGGACGATACAAGAACCCATAAAATTTTTCATGCTTTAGATGAAGCATGCCACACCTTTGACCTTGGTGTTCCGATCTGGTTAGACAATACCATTTCGGATTTTAAACGCCATGGCAAGGCACGTTTTTATCAGGACAGTTTTATTGAACATATTGACTTTGACTATATGGAAATTCAGGTAATTGAGGAGGACTAACATGGAAGGAGACGAACGTCGTCAGTTTATTTTAAAATTACTTGCAGGCTCAGAAAGTCCGCTCTCCGGAACGGAAATTGCAGGAAAATGCGGTGTGAGCCGTCAGATCATTGTACAGGACATTGCACTCTTACGTGCCACCAATAAAAATATCTTAAGCACCTATCGGGGCTATCTGCTCTATCAGCCGGAAAAGGACACGGAGAATTTCAAACGTACCTTTGCGGTTTCACATACGGATGAGCAGATCCAGGACGAACTCTATACCTTTGTGGACTGTGGCGGAAAGGTGTTAGATGTTACAGTCATGCATGAAATCTATGGTGCCATTACCGTTGATCTGATCTTGAATAACCGTGTGGATGTGGACGATTTTACCACACGTCTCTTTACCACTCCGGCAAAACCGCTCAAGGAACTTACCGGTGGCAATCATATGCATACCGTTGAGGCATCCTCCCCGGAAGTCTTTGACCGGATTGAAAAACAGTTAAAGAAAAAAGGCTATCTCATCCGATAGCCTTTTCCGTTATGTTCTTCTTTGTCTGTTCGCTTCATACATCAATATCCCTGCTGCCATAGCGGCATTTAAGGATTCTAACTTTCCCTCCATCGGAATACGAATATAGATATCTGCTAAGTCGGCAATTTCCGTCGTCAGACCATTTCCTTCATTTCCAATTAAAAAAGCACTCGGTTTCTGATAGTCTGCCTCATCATAAGAAGCCTTTCCTTTCAAATGTGCTGCGTAGAAGTGTACGCCTTCTTTTTGAAGCTCTGAAATGTCTTTTTTTAAATCCTCTGTATACAAAAACGGCATCCGGTAGATCGATCCCATGGTAGAGCGGATCGTCTTTGGATTAAAAATATCCACGGTATCGCGGCTCATCAGGATTCCGGTCACTCCCGCTCCTTCGGCTGTACGGAACATGGTTCCAAGGTTTCCGGGGTCCTGCACATTTTCTGTTACGAGCAGCAGCGGTGCTTTCTTTTGATCAGAGCCTCCTGACAAGTCCTCTCTCCGGTACTCCGGCATTTTTACGATGCACAAAATTCCCTGCGGTGTCATCGTATCCGATGCATGACGGAATACCTGATCCGATACAGTTTCATATCCGGTAGTCTCTAATTTTTCTAAAAGTTCCTGTTTATACTCTTCTTTTTTCGATCCCTGATATTTTTCTAAAAAACTCTCTGCAAGATAGACCTCTTCGATCCAGTCTAAGGGAGCTTCTAAAAACATTTTTACTCCCTCGACAACAAAGGCACGCGAATTTCGACGTGCCTTTCCTTTTGTATTCAGCTGTATGATTTTTTTTATCTGTGCATTACTCGTACTTGTGATCATATCCGTTCCTACTTTGACAGATTCCGGCATATTTCCCACTGGTACTCCGGAATTCCTTTTTGCATTGCAAGTGCTTCATCGATATCAAAGTCCACAAATTCTCCGTGACGATAACCTACCACACGATTTGTCTTTCCTTCTAACAGCAGATCCACGGCTTTCGCTCCCATGGTCGATGCGTAGACACGATCCTTACAGGTCGGGCTTCCGCCACGCTGCATGTGTCCTAAGATCGTTGCTCTGGTCTCTACTCCGGTTGCAGCCTCGATCCGTTTTGCCATACTGGTGGAGTGTCCGATTCCCTCTGCATTGATGATGATATGGTGCTTTTTGCCGCGTTTTCTGTTCTCGATAATATGATTTACGATCATCTGCTCATCATAGTTATATTTTTCCGGAAGTAAAATATCCTCTGCTCCATTGGCAATTCCACACCAGAGTGCGATATATCCGGCTCCGCGTCCCATAACTTCTATAATGGAACATCTCTCATGGGAAGTAGAGGTATCACGCACCTTGTCGATCGCTTCCATTGCAGTATTAACTGCCGTATCAAATCCGATCGTATACTCTGTGGATGCAATATCTAAGTCGATTGTTCCCGGCAGGCCGATCGTATTGATCCCATGCTCTGCTAATTTCTGTGCTCCTTTAAATGAACCGTCTCCTCCGATGACTACAACACCGTCAATTCCATGTTTTTTACAGATCTCCGCACCTTTTTGCTGTCCTTCCGGTGTTGTGAAATCCATACATCTTGCTGTCTGTAAAATGGTTCCTCCACGCTGGATGATATCGGAAACATCCTGTGCATGCATATCTATGATCTCTTCCTGTAAAAGTCCTGCATAACCACGCTTGATGCCTTTTACATTCAAACCTTTTGTAATTGCCTGACGTACTACGGCACGGATCGCCGCATTCATACCCGGTGCATCTCCTCCACTGGTGAGGACACCGATTGTCTTAACTTCTTTTGCCATTCTCTCTTCCTCCTGCTTTTTCCATTTTAATCTCTTTTCGTACGGTTTTCAATGGGTTTTTCCACAACTTTTACGTTATCCTCTCCAAAACACTCCCGAAGATTCTCTAAAAGTTGTGGCTCTATATGGACATTCCGGTTGTTTGCAAGACGCTTGATCGCCTTTTCTTTGGAAAGATAGATGACAACCTGGTCATTGCCGTCAGAAGAAAGAAGCATCCGGAATAGTTTTTGTTCCATCTGCTGATACTCTTCTTTGGTGGCAAACTGCATCCATAATTCTTTTTTCGTATCATCAAATCCATAGATTTTTTCACAGATGATCTTTCCGTTCTTATCTTCTTCCACATTTGCATGGCCGTTTACAAATATTTTCTCATCGACGTTCAGATAAGTATGATACCGCTCATAATCTCTTGGAAATACGATAACTTCCACGGTTCCAAGCAGATCCTCTAACGTTAAAAATGCCATGGTCTTATTATTTTTTGTATATTTTATGGTCTTATCCGTGATCATTCCGCCAACGATCACTTTCTCATTATCGGATACTTTCGTTTTTCCGGTCTCTTCATCCCAGATAAAATCGTTCGTGGTGGCGTTGATATTTTTTCTCCACTTTTCTTCATACTCTTCTAACGGATGTCCGCTGATATAGACTCCTAAGACTTCTTTTTCAAATCCTAACAGCGTTTCTTTTGGAAATTCTCCCACATCCGGTAACTGGATTTCAAAATCGTGCTTTGTTTCCTCATCTGCAAAGTCAAAAAGGCTCATCTGACCTGCGATGGAATGTTTCTTCTCATCGTTGATCTGATCTAAAATAGCTGAATAGATCATGATCTTTTGTTTTCTTGTTCCTTCTAACTCATCCATGGCTCCCGCTTTGATAAAGTTCTCTATAGTCCTTTTATTTAATTCCCTTCCATTCAGGCGGCTACAGAAATCCTCCAGATTGGAAAATGCTCCATTGGCTTCTCTTTCTGCAATGATCGTCTCGATGACAGGTCTTCCCACACCCTTGATCGCAGACAGACCATAGCGGATCGCATTTCCCGCAACGGAAAATCCGCCTTCTCCTTCGTTGATATCCGGTGGCAGTATCTCTATATTCATTTTCCGACAGGTCAGTGTATACTCCGATACTTTCGTGGAATTGTCCATAACGGAGGTCATTAAGGATGCCATAAACTCTACCGGATAATAGTATTTTAACCATGCCGTCTGGTATGCAACGACTGCATATGCGGCTGCATGGGATTTATTAAATGCATATTTAGCAAAATCCATCATCTCATCATAGATTTTATTTGCAATTTTCTCGTCTATTCCATTCGCGATACAGCCCGGAACTCCTTCTTCTTCATTTCCATAGACGAAGTTCTTCCGCTCCTGCTCCATGACAGAGCCTTTTTTCTTCGACATGGCACGACGCACGAGATCACTTCTTCCAAGCGTATAGCCTGCTAAGTCACGCACGATCTGCATGACCTGCTCCTGATAAACGATACAGCCATAGGTCGGTGCTAAGATCGGTTCTAGCTGCGGGCAGTCATAGGTCACTTCCTCCGGGTGATTCTTTCCCTTAATATATGCCGGGATGAAGTCCATTGGTCCCGGACGGTAAAGTGAGATTCCGGCTATGATATCCTCTAGGCTCTGCGGCTTTAATTCCTTCATGAAGTTCTTCATTCCGGCACTTTCTAACTGGAAGATTCCCTCTGTCTTACCGGAGCCGATCAGCTCTAAGACTCCTTTATCCTGATAATCTATTTCATCAATGTTGATCTGTTTTCCACTGCTTTTTTGTGCCATACGCACGGCATTCTGTATGACGGTCAGGGTACGCAGTCCTAAGAAATCCATTTTTAACAATCCAAGTTCTTCGATGGTCGTCATCGTAAACTGTGTTGTGATCGTTCCGTCTGACGCTCTAGATAGCGGAACATACTCATCCATGGATTTCTGACTGATCACGACTCCGGCTGCATGCATGGAGGTATGTCTTGGCAGTCCTTCGAGCCTCTTTGACATATCGATCAGTGTCTTTACGCTCTCATCGTTTTCATACATCGTGCGGAGTTCCGGGTTCATTTTTAACGCTTTTTCTATCGTAATGCCTAATTCCATCGGAATCTGTTTTGCGATGCCATCCACATAAGCATACGGCAGATCCATAACTCTTCCGACATCGCGGATGACACCGCGGGCGGCAAGCGTACCAAAGGTGACGATCTGGGTCACGCAGTCCTCGCCATATTTTCTTACGACATAGTCAATGACTTCCTGCCGTCTTTCATAGCAGAAATCAATATCGATATCGGGCATGGAGACACGCTCCGGATTTAAAAAACGCTCAAACAGCAGATTATATTTGATCGGATCGATATTCGTGATCCCCGTTGTGTAGGACACCAGACTTCCTGCCGCACTTCCTCTTCCCGGTCCCACACTGATATCATGCTCTCTCGCATAGTGGATAAAATCCCAGACAATCAGGAAATAGTCTACATAACCCATCTCTTTGATGACACCTAACTCATAGTTCAGGCGGTCTTCTAATTCCGTGTGGTTTTGCGGATAACGCTCTTTCAATCCGTCAAAGCACAGTTTGTTCAGATAGCTCCAGGAATCATAACCCTCCGGGACTTCAAAATGCGGCAGCTTGGTCACGCCGAACTCTATTTCGACATGGCAGCGGTCTGCGATCTTCTGTGTATTTTCCAAGGCCTGTCTTGCATAGGGAAACAGTTCTGCCATCTCCTGCTCGGATTTGACGTAATACTGTCCGCCCTCATAACGCATTCGGTCCTCATCGGCTAATTTTTTTCCGGTCTGTATACAAAGAAGGATATCATGTGGTTCTGCATCCTTGGCATAGGTATAATGGATATCGTTTGTTGCCACTAACTCGATTCCAAGCTCCTGACTCATCCGCAGTAAATGCTGGTTGACATTCTGCTGCTCCGGGATTCCATGGTCCTGAAGTTCTAAGAAGTAGTTCTCTTTTCCAAAACACTTCTGATATTTTAAAGCAATCTCTTTTGCTTCTTCGTAATTTCCTCTTGTGATTGCTCTTGGCACTTCACCGGCAAGGCAGGCAGACAGGGCAATGATCCCTTCGTGGTACTGCTCTAAAACCTCCATGTCCACTCTCGGTTTGTAATAATATCCGTCTACAAATCCCTTGGATACAATCTTCATCAGATTGCTGTAGCCTGTATTATTCTCTGCCAATAATACCAGATGATAGTACCGGTCTTCTCCATGTACCGTCTCCCGGTCAAATCTGGAATTTGGTGCAACATAGACCTCACATCCTAAGATCGGATTGATCCCCTGTGCCTTTGCTTCTTTATAAAAATCTATGACTCCATACATGACTCCGTGGTCTGTAATGGCAGCACTGTTCATTCCGAGTTCTTTGACCCTTGCTACATATTCTTTTATTTTATTTGAACCATCTAAAAGACTGTATTCCGTATGGACATGCAGATGTGTAAATGCCATGTTCTTCCTCCGTACCAGATAATCTTTTCTTTCTCTTCCTTCTTATGTTCTACAACGAATGTATCCCATAAATGCAACAGTATTATTGTATCATTTTTATAAGTTCTAAGCCACAAGAAAATCTTCCAATAAATCCAAAAACACAGCGCCGCCTTTAATGAACGGTGCTGTGTTTTATTAAACTTAAGTTTAATTTTTCTACAATACCTTGGATAAAAATTCCCGAAGTCTTGGGTTCTTTGGATTTGCAAAAAACTCCTCCGGTGTGTTCTCTTCCTGGATTTTCCCTTCATCGATAAACAGAACACGGTTTGCGACTTCTCTTGCGAAGCCCATCTCATGGGTTACAACCACCATGGTCATTCCGTCTCTTGCTAACTCACGCATCAGTTCTAACACTTCGCCTACCATTTCCGGGTCAAGTGCAGAAGTCGGTTCGTCAAAGAGCATCACGTCCGGGTTCATTGCAAGTGCTCTTGCAATGGCAATTCTCTGCTTCTGTCCTCCGGATAACTGGGATGGATAATCATTGGCACGTTCCGGGAGTCCGACTCTTTCTAACAGTTCCTTTGCCTTTTTCTCCGCTTCCTGCTGTGTCATCAATCCGAGTTTTACCGGTGCAAGCGTAATGTTGTTCTGTATAGTATAGTTTGGGAACAGATTGAACTGCTGAAATACCATACCGATTTTCTGACGCATCTTGTTGATATCCACGGACTTATCTGTAATATCCGTTCCTTCAAACAGGATCGTTCCTGATGTCGGTTCTTCTAACAGATTTAAGGAGCGTAAAAAGGTAGATTTTCCACAACCGGATGGTCCGATGATGGCTACCACTTCTCCCTGGTCGATTTCTGTTGTGATCCCGTCTAATACCACCTGCGTACCAAAAGATTTTTTTAAATCCTGTACCTGAATCAGCGCATTTTCATTAACGTTCATTTGTTCTCAATTTCCTTTCGAGTCTATTGACACCTGCTGTCATCAGCATAACGATCACAAGGTAAATTGCCGCAACTCCAAACAGTGGCAGATATGCCTCATAGGTGGTACTTCGTATAATATCGCCACCCTTGGTCAGATCCATCGTTCCTACATATCCACTGATGGATGTCTCTTTTAACAGCACGATCATTTCATTTCCAAGTGCCGGAAGGACATTTTTAAATGCCTGCGGCAAAATAATCAGGCGCATGGTCTGCACATAGTTAAAGCCAAGGCTTCGTCCCGCCTCAAACTGTCCCTGATCAATGGACATGATACCGGAACGCACAATCTCCGCCACATAGGCACCGGAGTTAATGCCGAATGCACATACTGCCACAAAGATCTTGCTCACATTCACGGAAGCAAAAATAATGTAGTATGTAATCATCAACTGTATCATGGTTGGTGTTCCACGGATTACCGTCAGATACACCCGGCAGATAAAATTCAATATTTTTAATGAACCATTCTTATCATGGCTCGCACGAATAATCGCTACCAGAAAACCGATGGCTACTCCGATCAAAACCGCAAATATGGTGATCAGTAATGTGTTCTCCAAACCGGTCAACAGATACTGCCATCTGTCTTTTTCAATAAAATTCTGATAGAAGCTTTCCTTAAAACCACTCACTTGTCAGCCCTCTGCTCTACTTTCTGGTAATGATAACCTGTTTTGCTTTTGCATAGCTGTCTGTAAAGTCAATGTTTTTCAGACGATCCTCTGTTACAGTCATTCCTGCCGCACCAAAATCTGCTTTTCCTGACTGTACTGCTGCAATGATAGAGTCAAATTCCATATCTTCGATCTGTAACTCATATCCGAGCTTGTCACAGATTGCTTTTGCGATATCTGCATCAATACCTACGATATTATCACCATCATAGTACTCATATGGCTCAAAAGTTGCATTAGTTGCCATTACCAGTTTTCCATTTGGATACTCAATGTCTTTTGGGGATTCGTATGGGGTTTTGCCCTTTGTGTCATCACCGATATAGTTATCTGCGATAGAATCCAGTGTTCCGTCTTTTTTCAACTCTGCTAATGCTTTGTTAAACTCTTTTGTTAACTCCGGTTTGTCTTTTGAAATACAGATTGCATACTCCTCGTCTGCAAACGGCTCGTCTAAAATCTGTAAATCGTCGTTCTTTTCTACAAATGCCTCTGCCGGCTGTGAATCGATGATTACGCAGTCAATCTTGCCCTGCTTTAATGCCTGTACAGCATCTGTTCCTTTATTATAACGCTCAATCTTAGTGCCTGCCTTGTCACCTTCATAATCAGATGCATAAATATCGCCAGTTGTTCCAAGCTGTACACCGATGCTCTTTCCCTCTAAGTCATCAATGGAATTTACTGTATTCTCTACTTTTTTGTTTCCACCGCAAGCTGTCAATGCAAATACCATTCCTGTTGCCAACAGAACTGCTGCAGCCTTTCTCATGTTTCTCATAATAAGTCCTCCTTGTATAAATATGCATTTATTATAGTATCATTTCCGCAAAAATACAAGTTGGAATTGCCATGACTTCCGGTTACTGTGCCAGATCCAGATGCTGTACGGTCCCGACACCACCGTTTTCATATAGAAAGATTCCTGTTTTCCGGATGTAAGCATTCGTCCGGTTGGAATACCGGGAATTTAAGGAAAATTGTGTATCTGCATTTTTTAAGCAGATCGCACCTACTCCCGCTTCCTTTAATTTCAACAGTTTGTCATTGCCATTTTCATCCCGTACCCAGATACGCAGTTTGTCAAAAATCTCATCGGCCTCGTCGATCCAGCCGTTTTTGTCGATGTCATATTCCTCTAAATCTGCAAATCCATCTCCGCTCTGCGTGCCAAACAGCTCGGAACCGTCATCGATCTTTCCGTTTCCATTTTTATCGAGTGCTAAAAATCCGCTTCCACTCTTTAGCATGGATATCCGGTCTGCCGTTCCGTCTGCATCTAAGTCAAAATAGAATTTCTGGTCTGCCACCTGTGCGGTGGAGCTGTTTAAATTAATGACTAAAGGATCGCACAACCTTGCTGCACCAAAGTCCACTCTTTTTTCCATATAAGAAGTAAAAGAGCGGGACATTTCCACTTTGATCTGAAACGACATTTCCCTGCCATCCGCGGTTTTAACCGTTCCTTCTGTCTGAAAGGAAGTTGTCTCCTCTTCTGAATAATAGCTGATCTCCTGATAGCTTCCTCCAAATGCCTGTGCATTTGTCTGTCCAAGCATATCCAAAGCTGTGTGTTTTCCTTTTCCGTCCCCGAAAAAGAGGTCTAACAGATATTGGATCGCTTCTGCCTGGATCTGATGGATACTCTTTTTCAGTTCAGAGCCCTCCTGCTTTTGAATATTTCTGCTGCTCTTTACCGTGTTTTTAGCTTCTGCAATCTCTTTTGCATCCACGCCGCCTTCTTTTAGGGCATTCCCCATCTGAAGCTCATCCTGTCCGTTTTTTGAGGTTCCCCAAAGCTGCAGACTCTTGACCTCTTCTTCCCGTTTTCTGTAATATCTTTCGCTTCGCATTCCGATATTTGACGACTGTACGACCATCTCTTTTCCTCCTCTTTCACTCTGAAACTTTTGTTCCGCGCGCGAGCGGTGCTGCATAACAGCTATTTACTTCTCCGCGAGCTGCGCATCTTCGCCAAAGGGCTTCTTGCTCTATAGGAAGCACCGTATTTCCTATAAAGATTAGGGTGTCAAAAGGCGCTCACAACTTAGTGGCTGGCAAATTGCACAAACC
>OIWM01001819.1_pt1 | contig 19443 bp, 19 predicted proteins | sample 1587451 | NCBI WGS metagenome assembly OIWM01 (sample SAMEA3888907, study PRJEB22519) | human gut metagenome | biome: human gut; feature: human-associated habitat; material: faeces | place: Denmark | collected 2011
TGAAATGGACTGCACTCGTTGAGTCGGTCCATTTTTCTACCCATTTGACGCTTACCTTCTCTCTCACATTTGGGCAAAGAAAAGCCAGAGGAAGCGAATGCACGCCTCTGGCGTGCGTCCGCTTCCTCTGGCACCGCGGCCCCGCTGGGCTGCGTGGTCTTATTATTCGTCTGCCAACATTGCGCTCCCTTGGCATTGTTCGTCGCTTTGGCAGGGTATCAGTCCCTTTCACCAACGAACAATGCCGTACTCAGGAAAGGAAGGTGAAGAATCGCAAGAGTCCCTATCTTGAAGTGATCGGCAGCTTACAATGGCACTTTATAAATTCAGGGAATATTTTAAAAATCAATTCAGCGCTGGATGCGGCCGGAACCATCGCCGTCGGCCAACTTTTCCACCTCGGCCGCTGTAACCATGTTATAATCGCCCTCGACGGTATGCTTGAGCGCGGAGGCCGCCACGGCAAATTCCACAGCCCGCTGATTGCCCTTACCGGTGAGCAGTGCGTAAATCAGACCACCGCCGAAGCTGTCGCCGCCACCCACGCGGTCAACGATATGCAAGTCATATTTTTTGGAGAAATGGTATTCATCGCCGACAGCGTCAAACAGCATGGCGCTCCAACCGTTGTCGGACGCCGAGCGGGACTCGCGCAGCGTGATAGCGACCTTTTCAAAACCAAACCGATCAGCAAGCTGTCTTGCAACGGACTTGTAGCCCTCGCGGTTGATCTCGCCGGCATAGATATCGGTCGCCTCCGCCTCAATGCCGAACACATCCTTGGCATCCTCCTCGTTGGAAATGCATACGTCCACATACTGACACAGATCAGTCATGGCCTCCCGTGCCTGCTGACGGCTCCACAGCTTGCCGCGGTAGTTGAGATCACAGCTAATCTTGAGCCCGTGTGCCTTCGCCGCCTTGCAGGCGTCACGGCAGGCATCCACCATGTTGGGGCCGAGCGCAGGCGTGATGCCGGTAAAGTGGAACCAGTCCGCGCCTTCAAAAATCACATCCCAGTCGAAGTCGGAGGGAGTGGACTCCTGAATGGCAGAATGCGCCCGGTCATAAATGCAAACGGAACCGCGCTGAGACGCGCCTTTCTCATTATAGTAGATACCGATACGGTCGCCTCCACGCACGATCATAGAGGTATCCACGCCGTAGCGGCGCAGAGAGTTGACCGCAGCCTGTCCGATGGCATGCGCGGGCAGCTTGGTGACGTAGACGGCGTCAAGGCCGTAGTTAGCCAGCGAAACAGCTACGTTAGCTTCCCCGCCACCGAAAGAAAACTCCAAGTGGTCGGCCTGAACAAAGCGCTCGTAATTGTATGGCTGGAGACGAACCATCAATTCTCCAAAGGTTACTACTTTCGGCATACTCTTTCCTCCTATCGATTCAGAAGGTGAATGGCAAACCCGCCAAAGTCACCCTTGATGTAAACGAATTTTGGCTCGCCCTTGTCATTATACTGAAGCGTATCCTCATCGAATACAACGCCCGCACGGCCAAGATGATACATCGCGCGCTTCACGCTGTTCGTTCGGAAGCCGATGTGTCCCTTTACCCCCGGACCGGGCTTATTCATGTACTCAACCGCGCTTCCTGCGAACCACGATTTGCTCGTCTGGCGCACATCCAGTCCCAGCAGTACGCTGACTGCGCAGGCCAGCGACTCCGCTTCTTCAGCACTTCCGCAGTTTACGCCGACGTGCGCAAGCTCAATGCCCAGCATGGTTTTGACCGCCTCCCGGCACAGTCGGATGATTTCGTCCCACCGCTCGTTTTCGATCATGTCCTTTTTGACCATCCACGTTCCGCCGCAGGCGAGGATCTGGTCGAAAGAGAGGTAATCCATCAGATTTTTGGCATTTATGCCTCCAGTCGGCATCCACTTTAATGTGCGGTAAGGACCAGCCAGTGCTTTGAGTTTGGCAATACCGCCGTTTTGCTCGGCAGGGAAAAACTTCACCGCATCCAAGCCCATGCTCATTGCCTGCTCCATCTCACCGCCGGTGGCGGTGCCGGGAAGCATCAAAGCCCCCTTGGAGAGGCCGTATTTGACCATATCCGGATTGAAACCGGGGCTGACGATGAATTTTGCTCCCGCTGCCAGCGCACAGTCCAGCTGCTCGCTGGTCGTAACCGTACCAGCACCGACCAGCATCTCCGGAACCTCTTTGCAGATAGCACGGATCGACGCCTCTGCCGCTTGGGTCCGAAACGTAATTTCGGCGGCAGGCAGACCACCTTTTACCAATGCCTTGGCCAAAGGGACAGCCTTGTCTGGGTCGTCAATAGCAATCACAGGAATGATTCCAATTTTATATATTTGTTCTAAAATCTGATTCATACTTAACAAACACCTTTTTAGGTTTTCAAAAATAAAGTCCTATTGTAAATTGCAATACACTGATCATGGGGCAGCTCTTAGCAGTCTGTTTTTCTGATATCGGGTCAGAGCATCGAGTCCAATTGATTCCAAAAGAGGAAACCTGTACCAAGATACCCGGAAGACGGCGTTTCATAATCGCAGAAATTTGAAAATACTTAGCATTATAGGCTGCTTCATTACCGTTTTGTGGAAATGCAGCAATCAGTTACGACCATTCAACCGCGCAATATCCGACCGCCATACAGCTTTCCACCTTGATAAAAAGGGCCTGAGGAGGTCTTCCCCAGGCCCCAAAACAGGCGCTTACAGCTTATCCTCACGCATAAAATGAGCATTGGTCCCATCAATGGAGAAGAACTCATCTGCTGCACGCCGACCGATGTCATCTGGGTACTTAGATATCTCATTCAAGTACTCTTTTTCATCTACATAGGTAAACGCGCCGTCTCGCATTATGACCTTGCCGTCCACTGCAACCAGCGAAACCTCGGATCCCCTAGCACTGTAAACCAGATTAGGTACCATGTTGCGCATTGGGTAAGTGTACACCGGTAACATCGAGGGACAATTGAGATCTATAGCAATATAGTCCGCGCATTTTCCAGGCTCAAGAGAGCCTACGGTATCGCCCAAGCCAATCGCTTGGGCACCCTCAATGGTGGCCATACGCAGGGCTTTCCAGGCGGGCATAACTTCCGGATTCTGATACTTGATCTTGTTGAAGAGGCAAACATTTTTCATCTCATTGATGATATTATGGCAGTTGTTGCCCGGAGCCTGATCGGAACCCAAGGCCACCACACCGCCCGCCTGCTGGAAAACAACACTTGGGCAGACAATGCCATCAATGATGCCGATCGAACCCGGATTAACGATCATTGAGGCACCTCGTTTGGCAATAAGGGCAGCTTCCTCATCTGTACAGTCAGTAAGATGGACTGCAATAAGAGATTCATCCAGATAGCCCAACTCATCCAGAAAAGCTGTAGGACGCTTGCCATAGCGCTGGACGATCTGATAGGTCTCTCGATCTCCTTGCTGCACATGCATATGGATTTTGGTACCCCGCTCCTTGACCGCCTTTTGGATACGCAACAGCATCTCCGGGCTGACAAAGTCAGCGCCTTGCGGGCCAAACAGGATCTTAATCCGTCCCCCTGCCTTGTTGTTCCATTTATTATACAGATCAATGTTTCGATTCAGGCTCTCCTCTCCCATGGCATCATCAAACTCATAGAGTTCGCCCGGTTGATAAACCCGTCGTTTAGCCGCTCGAATCGTCTGTGCAATATTCCCTCGGGCGCCCACCTTATCGATGAAAGCACACACATTTTCCATTTTGGAATCATAGTCGCCCAGTGTGGTAGTGCCTGCCCGGACGGCCTCCAGAATGGCCACTCGGCTGCCCACATCCCGTTCCTCGTCATTAACCGCGTTGTCAAAGGGCTGGAGGCCGAACATCATCCAACTGTTGGTGTCTTGGGCCAATCCGCGCATAATATTGCATGCAGTATGCATATGGCCGTCGATAAAACCAGGCAGCACCATATGATGATCCAAGGTGATCATTTCCTCAGCTGTATATTCCGCTAAAATCTCAGGCCGGTTGCCCACCTTCAAGATTTTGCCTCCGTCTACAGCCATAGCGGCATCACTATGATAGCCCACGCCGGATCCCTCCATCGTATAGAAATGCGGGGCCACCACAATGGTATCAATCTTTTTCATAAATGTCTCCTATTCCAACGGCAAAGCAGTTAGTGTACCTTCTCAGGGTAACGCCGTTTGGTAAGCTGAGTCAGAGTAATCAGGCTCACTGTCAGAATAGCAGCAGTAACCGCAATACTCAAGACATACTGTCCGGTCAGTCCGCCAAAAAGGAATCCCACGAAAGCCGAAATACCAACCGTAATTCCGTAGGGGATCTGCGTCATAACATGGACGATATGGTTGCAGGAAGCACCGGTAGAAGAGAGCACAGTCGTATCGGAGATAGGGGAGCACTGATCGCCGAACAGGCCACCGCCAATCACGGCGCCAACAACAAACGGAATGGAAATATCAAAGGCGACGGCCATCGGGAAAGCAATGGGCATCATAATAGACCACACGCCCCAAGAGGAACCGGTCGAAAACGAAATGAGTGCGCCAAACAGGAATACCAGAGCCGGAACCATGCCGGGAGTCAGGTAATGCTCCACAATATGGATCAGGAACTCGCTGGTTCCCATACCTTTGACGATAGAGCCCAAGGACCATGCGCACACCAGAATAAAGGGAACCGAGATCAGTTCGGCCATACCGTTGACAAAGGTATCGAACGCCTTGGTCACGCTGAAGAGCTTGGTGCTTACACCCATGATGCCCGCACCCAGTGCGCCACCCATAAAGGCGATGCAAATAGCAAGTGTAATGTTGGCACTGCGGAAGCATCCCACCAACCCGTTGTTAACCAGATCGCCGGACCAGAAAATGGTGGCAAAGAGAGAACCAAACAGGCAAACAATAGGGATAATAAAGTTCCACATAGTAAGCTTATAATCTGCGGGCAGTTCATTTTTCACCTCTGGAACCAAGGGCTGAACCCCGTCGTCCAGCAGCTTTCCGGTCTCTCTGGCCCGCTTTTCTTCCTTGTACATAGGGCCAAAGTTCAAGCCGAAAGCAGCAACGATCAAAACAGAAATCATGGCAAATACGCCATACAGATTGAACGGAAGCATATTCAACCAGATGCCCCATTCGTTGCCCTCAACGCCGCTTGCCAACAGCTCTGCGGCAATCAGTCCCGTGATAAAGGGACCATAGCTGCTAATGGGAGAAAGCGCAGCTAAATTGCATCCCATGGAATCCAAGATATAAGCCAATTTTGCTCGAGAGATGCGCACCATGTCAGTAACGGGCCGCATGATAGTACCAAGCATGAGGCAGGGCTCCGTATAGCTGAAAATGAAGGCGCTTAGGCAAGTAACGATCTGCCCCTTCTTGGCAGTATTGATAACCTTTGTCACCCTGGTAGCAAAGGCCTCTGCAGCACCAGTGGTACGGAGCATGGCGATCATACCGCCGGAGAGTGTAACCAAAATAATCAAAGATGCATTTCCGCTGAGAGAGGGGATCATATAGTCCGAGATAATTTTGACAAAACCAACCAAAGGGTTAAAGCCGTTCATCATTGTGGACCCCAACCAAACCGCGATGAATAAAGAGAAAATCGTCTGTTTGGTCCACAGGGCCAATCCGATTGCCACGATGGGGGGAATGAGACACAACACTCCATATGTAGTATCCATATAACAAGCCTCCTGTTATAAATTATCTATGGTTTTTTTCATGGAATCTCTGCTTCCGCAACTACAGGCCCTATCCGAATCTGCAAATCACACCTCCTCACTTTCTCGGTCCAGGGATGCGCAAAACGTAAGTCTTGCTAAATCAAGACACGGCATATCAGTTTTGAACGAGACTGATCATACTATATACCGTATATTTTCATGAACAGACCAAAAGTTTTGCTCACTCCGGTTTCCAGCCCCCCACCGCTCCCAACATCTTCGGTTTTGGCAGCGCGAGTAACTACGGATCACACTTCGTTAATTTCGGTTTTCGTAACCGGATGCGTACATATTTGCAGGGATGAATTTTCCCTGGCCGTAGCGGCCCACAAACTTGGCGTTCTCCACTACAATCTGGCCTCGCAGCAGAACCGTCTCCACCCGACCAGACTGACGACGGCCCTCATAGAGGTTGTAGTCCACGCCGTTAGGGTTATCTGCCAGATGAACTGTCCCCTCATAATTGGGATCGAAAATGACAACATCTGCGTCAGAACCTACCGCCAGCGTTCCCTTTCTCGGATAGATACCGTTGATTTTTGCCGGCTGAGTGGCAATAACATCTACAAATTTCTGGCGGGTCAGCTTTCCCGTGCATACACCTTCGGTCCACACCATATGCAGTCGATCGCCGGCGCCGGGGGAACCGTTTGGAATCTGAGTAAAATCATTCCTGCCGGCCTGCTTGAGCTCTGCCACATCTATACCGCAGTGGTCGGATGAGACCGCCGTCAGCAGTCCGTCGGATAATGCCTGCCAAAGAGCCTCGCAGTCCTCACGATCCCGCAAAGCGGGGGAGCAAACGAACTTAGCCGCTTCATTGAAATCCGGATTATCCAGAACTTCCTTAGTGGTGGTCAGATAGTGAGTGCAAGTCTCGCCGGAAACCCGCTGGCCAGTTCCCTTGGCCTTTTGTAATTCGGCAATGGCCTCCCGACAGGTCATATGAGCAATATAAAGAGGCGTATCGGTCTGACCAGCCAGATAAATAGCCCGGCGCACCGCCTCCGCCTCAGTAAAAGGCGGACGGGAAACATAATGGTAATGCGGCGTCAGTTGGCCCTTCTTTACACACTCGCTGCGGAGGAAATTCAGGATCTCTCCATTCTCTGCGTGCACAAATACCGTAGCGCCAACCTGTCGGCTCTTCTCCAGAATACGGAAGAAAGTACCGTCATCTACATGAAGCGGAGAGCCGTTGTAGGCCATAAAAATCTTGATGCTGGAAATGCCTCTCCGAGGAAATTCTTCGATCTCATCAAAGATACTGTCCATAATATATGTTACCATGGAATGCAGTGCAAAATCCACACAAGACTTATCCTTCGCCCGCACATTGATTCGATAATCAATGGAATCCAGCAGTCCGCGATCCGGATCTTGCGGAGCAAAGTCCACAATGGTGGTCGTGCCGCCTACAATAGCAGAGTCGGTCGTCTCATATCCGGCGGTGTCACGGTTGCCGACATTGCACAGGGCGGAAAAGTGAGTGTGCTGGTCTACGCCTCCCGGAAACACATATTTACCTTTGGCGTCTATCACAAGATCTGCAGCTTCGTCCAAATGTGTCCCCATTGCGCGGATCACATCGCCATCCACCAGGATATCCCCCACATACTCTTGTTCTGCAGTTACAATTGTGCCTCCTTTAATCAAGGTACGCATACTGTCATCTCCTAAAATATCAATTCTTGTTTGGTAAACATGGGAAAGCCTACGATATTCTTCTGCTCTGGGAAGCCCCAAGTAGACACCTTACTGGTACGCAGCCCCATATCTACCATGGCTTCCGCAAATTTAACTGCTGGCATTACCCCATCCAACACGGGAACGCCCAGCTGGGCGGACAGGTCCTCAACAAAGTCCACGAAACCAGCGCACCCCAGCAAAATACATTCGGCGCCGTCCTGCTGCACGGCTAACTTTCCCTGATAGGCTAACGCTTCCAATCCCTTCTTGGGGTCCCTGCCAAATTCCAGCACGCTCAAACCTGTGGATCGGATAGAACGGCAAAACTTTTCCGCTCCATAGTTGGACACCACATCCTCTGTAACCTTGCGAGAGCGATCCAACACCGATACGATAGAAAAGTACGGCGCTATAAATTTGGCAGCAGCAATGGCCGACTCACAGATACCCAGCACAGGCTTGGAGGTGACCTCTCTGGCTGCCTGAAGCCCAGGGTCACCAAAGCAGGCGATGATAAATGCATCGGCGCCTTCCTCTCGGTCTCCCCGGATCACTTCTTTCAGGACCCCCGGAACAGCCAAATACTCATCCACATAACATTCGATGCTGTCCGGCCCGGATGCCGGAGTAACCGCCCAAACCTGAGTGTCGCTGCGTGCCACTCGACGTGCTAAATTTTCTATACTTTCAGTCATGGATTGCGTCGTATTGGGATTGATGATTTTGATCTTCACAATTTTCCCTCCTCTTGGTCCAAAGCCTGAACCATCTCCATCAGCAGCTCAGCTCCCTGGTACAAGTCCTCAGGAGCGCTGTATTCTCGGATAGAGTGGCTAATCCCGTCTTTGCTGGGAATGAACAGAAGCATGGAGGGAACCGCTTTTCCCCAATTCATCAGATCGTGTCCTGCACCGCTGAACATTCTGCGAAAACGGATACCGCTGTTGCGGCACAGTGTCTCGCTCAGCTTTATCAGCTTAGAGCTGCACTGGGTAGGCGACTGGCGAATATATTCTTCGCCTGTCAGCTCCGGGTGCTCTTTCAGCACGGAGTCAATGACCTGATCCATGGGCTCCATCGTTGGGTTGCGCAGTTCCACAATAAACTCCACCTTGCCCGGAATCACATTGACCGCTCCCGGGAACACCTGAAGGGTTCCTACCGTGCAGACCATATCCGGCGAAGCGGCCTCAGTCCGTTCCATAAGCTGGGTAATGATCCGGCAGGCTTTCACCAGCGCGTCATCCCGCAGATGCATGGGTGTGCTGCCTGCATGATTGGCACAGCCGGAAACCGTCATGCGATAGCGCACGATGCCCACAATACCATCAACCACGCCTATTTGCATCCTTTCAGCTTCTAATACCCCGCCCTGTTCAATATGTAACTCCAAGTAACACTGATATTGGGTCAGATCTCTTCGGCAGGCGCCGACCTGCTCCATTGTAAGTCCGTGGAGGGCCAGATTTGGCCGCATAGCTTCATCAATCTCTCCGCCGGTAAATGCCTTACTTCCAAAAGTTCCGCCAATGACATTGCCCTCCTCCTCGGTAAATGCAATCACCTGGATGGGATGCCGATTTTGATATCCCAACTCCTTAAGGCGCTGCACACACTCGATTCCGGACAACACACCATAGGTTCCGTCGTAAATCCCGCCCCCCGGCACCGTATCGATGTGGGATCCAATGCAAATGGTCTTTCCCTGGCCAGGAAGCGTACCGATCAGATTCCCTACAGGATCAACGGATGTTTGAAGTCCTGCCTGTTCCATGCACTGTTGAACATAGATTCGTCCTTCGTCATAGGCAGGGGTATACGGCAATCGTGTGGTTCCTTCTTTCGGCACAAAACCGATTCGCCCAAGTCGGGTCAAATGATCATATAAGCGGGTGCCGTTGATCATACTCATGTGGGATCCCCCTCAGTCTTATGGGATCTGACAAACTCCTCCAGCTCCTGCAGCCCCTGCTCCAGGCACTGCATGGATGTCGCATAGGACAGACGGATATATCCCTCGCCAAATTCGCCAAAGGCCGTACCGGGTACCACTACCACCTGTCGTTCTTCCAGCAGCTTCATGGCAAATTCTTCACAAGGCATACCCAGTTGACTGATGTCAATAAATGCGTAGAAAGTCCCAGCCGGAGCATGGCAGGACAAACCAGGGATCTCAGATATCCGCCTCATCACATAGTCACGGCGCAGGCGGTACTGCTCCACCATATACTTCAAGTGGTCTTGCGGACCTTCCAAAGCTTCAATAGCCGCGACCTGGCAGGGAGTGGCCGCACAAGCACTGACATTTTCCTGCAGCTTGACCATATTCCGGATCACATTTTCCGGTCCGGCAGCATAACCGATACGCCAACCGGTCATCGCATAAGTTTTGGAAAGACTATCAATAACCAGGGTCCGTTCTTTCATTCCAGGCAGAGAAGCAAAGCTTGTATAAGTCCTTCCATCAAAGAGAATGTGCTTATACACCTCATCAGCCAAGATCACCAAGTCCTGCTTCTGGGCCAATTCGGCCAGTTGGAGCAGCGTTTCAGTGCTGGCTACAGCTCCTGTGGGGTTGCATGGGCTGTTTAGAATAATGGCCTTTGTCTTATCGGTAACAGCTTCGGCAATAGCGGATACATCCAAATCAAATCCCCGTTGTGCGTTGGTTTTCACCGACACCGGCACGCCGCCGCACATCCGAATCTGTTGGACATAATTAGTCCAGCAGGGTTCGTTGACGATAACCTCATCCCCAGGATTCAGCAGCACTTTCAGTGCCAAAAACAAGGCTCCCATGGCTCCAGGCGTCACCACAATTTGGCTTGCAGGATCGTAAGAGAGTCCCTCTGTGCGATGGAGATACTCTGCAATCGCCTGGCGCAGAGCCAGCAGCCCTGCATTTTCTGAATACTTGGTCTTTCCTTCCCGAATGGCCCTGCACCCAGCCTCCACTACGTTCGGCGAGGCAGTAAAATCCGGCTCTCCCAGTGTAAAACTAATTACATGATCGTACTCCAGCGCCTTATTGAACATTTTTCGAATCTTGGAGGGTTGGATCTGCTGAGTGTTATCTGAAATTTGAATCATATAGGTAACTCCTTTCTACTCCGATTCTTCCGTTCCCTTAATTTGAGAACAGTCATCAATATTCCAAATGCCAAGGAAAGCACCGCTGCAAATACGATACGATATTCTTGCGGAAGAAGAAATACCACGGTATTGACGGGGATCCAAAAGAGAGGAATCGTTTTAAACAGAGTAAAATCGATCAATTCTCCCCAATCTACAGAGTCCACCGCTTGGCGTGGAGTGATATGCTGTCCCGCCAAAAAGCGGATTTCAGCATAATTTCCACATACTCGCATCAGAGCGGAATGAATAGGAGCAAAAAACAGATTATTGGTAACGCTGGTAAAAAAGGCCTGTGCCAGAGCATTTCCATATCCCGGAAGAAGACCTGCTGCCATGGCTTGCCGGGTACCTTGGCTGAACACGGTAAAGGCCAGCGTGACAAGGACGCCTCCTATTCCCCAACTCAGGCTTTTGAACCAAGTCGCCCGGTTGATCTGCCAAGTTCCCTCCAACAGACGTCCGGAGAGCAACTCACCCGCCGTAGCATAGACAGCGAATTGCGCAAAACCTGCCAGATAAGGATACGCTATATTGACCTTGGCAAAGCCTCCTGTGACGCAAAAGAGTACCGTAAACACAGCCAACAACCCATAAGCAACTGCCCACCAAATATCGCTTCGTTTCATATGCATCCCCCAACTTTTGTACCCCAAATATAGCAAAATGGAACCGGCGTTAAAATTCAGCGCCAGTTCCATTTTATGTAGTCTGTATATTATTTAGACAAGCCTTGTGTGTCCCGATGTAAGACCAACGAATCTTTATATACTACCAAAGGATAATGCAGTTTAGCCAATGCGGGCGGTACATTTTTCCCGAGTTTTATTTATAGCGCATCAAAATCGATCTTGTTGGTTGATACAGGAAGACTCTGGATCATCTGTATCCGGTTACGCACATTCATTTTGGTATATATGCTGTGGAAATGTTTTTTTACCGTATGGATACTGATATTCATTTTTTGAGCGATATCTTCATTGGACAGCCCGTGTACGGCCAAATCTAACATTTCCCCTTCTCGACTGGTCAAGCCGTACTGGCTGCACAACTTTTCATGATATCCTTTTGCGTAAAAATAGCGGGTGTCTCCCTTTTTTGCTTCATATACTAAACGGTATGCAAAGTGCTTGTGCAACTGCTCCAATACAAACATATCCCGTTCGCTAAACGGAGACTTATCAGCTTGCCGGTACAATTTCAATAAGCCGACCGGTTCTTCTCGAAAGGAGATGGAAAGGCCGACGGAATATGCCAAGCGATTGGGCAGATAGAAGTTCTGGTAGATTCCGCTGCTATTCACCTGTTCATCCGAAGATGCCATAGATTCCCGAAAAGCACCGCCTTTACAGGTATACAGCGCCCAGCGAAAAGCATCTGAATTCAGGCTTTCCTGCATCCAGACATCGACAGCCTGCTGAGGCAGATGAAAAGCCGCTGGGGCCTGAAACTGATAGGATCCATTCTCCGCAGTAGAGATTCGGGCAAAAATTGCGCTATCATACGAAATCAAAAAAGGAAGCCATCGGTTGAGAATTTCATGCTGCATTTCCTCTACTGTATAGATAAATGAAATATTGTATGCGATCTCATTGAGGCGTATCCATTCGTTTTCATTTAAAAATGCCATATCAATATCTCCCTTAACATTTGTATCCAGCCATAAGCAAAGCTCAAAAAGATAACAGTATCAATAAATTCCGACCACAATTGCAATTAAAGCGTTCCCATCGTGGAAAGCATTCTAACTCGGTCACAGGTGTAGATGCTCGAAATGCAGATGTGCCACATGATCTCTGACATAACATTCTCCCCACCCTTTCTTTGTCCGAGCAGGTCTTGGCGTTCACATAAATACACCCGACCCTATCGATAAGTTTCTCGCGTTATGCTACCATTATTATACCAGGCAGAAGGCTGAAAAGCAATTCCAAACAGAAAACTGAAAAGCAAAGTAATAGGGCTGCATCTCCACGATCACGATGTTGAGACATTAAATCTCAATTTTGAAACCATTCTTGACAGCAGGCATTTTCTTCACCTCTTCAGAGACGAACGAAGCATGAACCTCCGTGCGCAATCTACCTCTGCGCGGGCGGTATCATCGCGTTTTCTCCGCTGCTCATCCGCCTGCTTGCAGCGGAGAACTACCTGAGCTCCGCAAATGTCAAGTATTTTGTGCGAAAAAGATGCTATAAATTTTTAGAGCGTTCACGCCGCCCGGTCAAACTCTATCTTGAAAGCCTCCGCCGAGGACATAAAGCTGAGGATTTCTCTCGGATAATCATTGAGCCACGTCTCGACGCACTTAACCTCCGCCGCCGTCACCTTGTCGAAGTCCGTCCCTTTCGGGAACTGCCGCCGTATCATGCGGTTAATATTCTCGTTCGTGCCGCGCTCACAAGAGCTATACGCATGGCAGTAATAGACCGTCGTCCGCTTTGCATCCTTGCGCCGGGCGCTCCGCTCGATGCCGTCAGCATCCGCGAACTCGGAGCCGTTGTCTACGATTATCGTCTTGAAAATCTCATAGAACACCGCGCCGTAAATACACTCGAGGCGGTCTAAAGCCGCGACGACCGAGTTACCCGAGCTCAATAACGTAGGTTGATTTTCACCTATTATTGTGAATAATAGGCGTAGGAGCATAGAGTCTATCTGTTTCCAGATCCCTTGCGATGCCACATGCCAGCTTGAAGCCCGCCGTAAAGCTCAGCAGCGTGGCCTCCTCCAGCAATATATTCTGTGCATCCAGCAGACGGAGCAACTTCTTGCACTTCTCATCATCCATTCCCTCACGTACCTCTTCGCGGGCAGATGGGACAGCGCGGACGAGCCGCTCCGGCGGCTTCTTGTCAAACCGTTCCTGCAAGGCTTTCATGTAGTCGTACATGGTATCCCTCCCTTTGCAGCCACAGCACATACCACAACTCACCGCACAAAGCTACTGTTATTTCGATGCTGACGATGCTCATATTTCCAGCATCCCCTGCAAGCCTGCGCTGGCGGCCTTTTTGTTCTTATCGAAGGCATGGGTATAAATGTCGAGCGTGGTGGAGGGCTGGCTATGACCGAGGATGCCCGCTACCTTGGGTGAGCCCGCGAGGATGTGCAGGCCCTGGGACAGCAGCGTGTCCACCACGAAGTTCAGCGGCGTGAGCGGCTGACTCATCAGCGTTTCACCGTCGATGGTCAGCAATCTGTTTTCTTTTTTCAATTTCATTTCCTCCGGATAAAAGGATAAGGGCAGAGACCTCACTGCAGTCGAGGCTCTAACCCTTTCACTTGATTATTCTGTATTTTTTGATAGAATGAGAATATCGCGGGACAGATGCAAAACGGATATGGGACAGGAGGGCAATGCTATGCCGCTGGGAACACAGCAGAACAATAATTTTGCTCAGGTCACAATTGACGTTTGGAATGACAAAGTTTTTTATCAGGAGCAGGAGTTCCCTGCGGGATTTATGGCTGCGTCCATTTTGAATATTTCCGAAGATGATTTTAAGGAACTGATACAGGCTGGCGGAGCGCCCACCTTTCTTTTTCCGGTAGTCATACAGGGCAGTGATATGGAAGCGGCTCAGGTGCTCCCTGTGTTGCGGGAGCGAATGATTTATCTGGCAAGGGAAATTTGGAAGTATCCACCCTTTTGCTATAGCAACCTCGAAAAAGAACTGCGCCGAATCGACATCCTGTTTGATGACAATGCCCTTCCAAAAATACGCACACCGAACTCAGAGCTTCAACAGGATTTTTTGATATTCTGCGCAGCGATCACGCGCATCCCGATGGCGATCCTGCACTTCACCGCGGCGGAGCGGTTCTTTGAACTGGATTATCTGCGCCGTCTGAAAAAGCGGAACGAAACTTATTTTGCCGTGGCCGCGCATGATTGCTTCAACAGTAAAGAATTCTGGGATGAACTGCAGGAACTGCAAAGCTGGGATGTAGAGCCGTTCTCTGTGCATCCGGAATTGACTTCCACCTATGTGCTCGCCCGCAGCCCTAAAAATGAACAAGAAATGGTGTTTGTGGAACGGGTATCTTTCCTGCGGCTCACAGATTTTTATACTTACGATCTTTTGAACGGGTTGCACCACGGCCACGCGCCCAGCCAGTGCCAAGGCTGCGGGAAATACTTTCTGACCACCAACGGTCATATTCCCCAATACTGCGACGGCGTCGCCCCGCAGGACGATCGCTATACCTGCCGGCAGTACGGCGCGATGATGCACCAGAAGGAACAGAACAAGCAGCACCCGGTCTACCGGCTGTTCAATACCCGAACCGGGACGATTCGCAAGCATCACCAGAGAGGAAAAATCTCCGATGACCTGCGACGAGAGGCACTGTATCTGGCGGAGAGTTATCGGGACAAGGCGCTGCTGGACAACGACTATGCCGCTGACGGATATGTGCGGGACATGGAATTGGAACACATTTACGCGGAGGCGGAAAAACGGCTGAAATGAGGAAGGTGGGCGTTCCTGTGACGAAAAATATGTACACCGTTGCCGGGGACGGCCTCTGCAATGAAGAACTGGCCTTGCGGATACAAGCCGGAGACAAAAACGCCGCAGAGCGGCTCGTCTCACAGAACGAGGGTTACCTCACTGAACTGACGCGGGCGTACACGCCGTGGTGTGAGACGGAGGACTTGAAGCAGGAGGCGGCGCTGGCACTGCTGGACGCGGCGGGGCACTTTGGCCCCACCCATGGAACAAAACTGCTGACCTATGCGACGCCCGCGATCGAAGCGGCACTGTCCGACTATGCCGCGCGATACGCCTTTCCTCTGCCCGTCCCAACCAGCCGCGGCAGCCAGCTCCGCACCGTGGCGTACTTCTGCGCCGAGGCGCAGGATACCTCTGAGGCAGAATTGACCAAGGCGGTGTGCGAAAAGCTGAAGGTATCCTCCAAGGCAGCTGAGACACTGTTGAAGGAATACCGCACGCTGTGCTGTGCGCCCGGCAGTTAGGTGACGATGTGTTCTCCATCAGCTGCGGCGGCGATCCTGCCATAGCCTATGACCTCCTGATGCGCCGGACGCTGCTGATGCAGCGGATGGAGCAAGTGTTGACGCCCAGGGAGTTGAATCTGGTGCGGAGTTATCTGGGCATCGGTCAGCCGGACGAGGTTGGCATGACCTTTCAGGAGCTGGCAATCTACATCAACTACAACGGCCCCAGCGGAGCGGAGAAGGCGTACAAGGCCGCGCTGCGGAAGTTGAAAAAGGACTTGTACGGCGGCTTTTACGGTCGATGGCTCTCCGCGCAGAAGGCCATCCGCGCCGCCAAAGCAGAGGTGGAGCAAGATGCGGGGTACTACACAACACCGCAGAGAACATGGTGGGAAGAGCAGGAGTTGGCAGATTGATCTATCTGTGCGACAGCAGCGCTTGTCCGCGTTTACGAGGTGCTCAGCGGATCTTAATCAAAAAATTTTTTCATTCCAAATGCAATAAATCGTCCTTTCCGTGCATTACACGGATGACAGGAGAAAAAAGCCCATGCTCAGTATGCTGATGACAACCGAATATGCGCCGGCGGAGGAGCGCCGCGAACTGCAGCGATTGCTCATCCGCGTTGCCGGTGGTGACCGTGACGCTTTGGCGGAGCTGTATCAGCGCACGCGTGCGGCGGTGTACGGCTTAGCGCTTTCCTACCTTAAAAACGCGCACGACGCGCAGGATCTCACACAGGATGTCTATGTGCAGGTGTGGGACTGCGCGGCGCAGTACCATTCCACCGGCTCGCCGATGGGGTGGCTGCTGACGGTCTGCCGCAACCTCTGCCTGATGCGCCTGCGGCGCGAAGAACGCCATGTTGCGCTCAGCGAGGAGGAATGGGACGCCATTCCCGCGCAGGAGTGCGGACTGGACGCCGATGAGCGCACCCTTTTGCAGCAAGCGCTGGCAAGCCTTGCTGACGAGGAACGGCGCATCGTGCTGCTTCACGCGGTCACGGGCATGAAGCATCGGGAGATCGCGGCACTGCTGGAACTGCCGCTTCCCACCGTCCTGTCGAAATATCACAGAGCATTGAAAAAGATGCGAATTTTTCTGGAAGGAGATGACGCCCGATGACCAATGAAAAAATGGAGCAGAGACTGGCTGCGGCGCTTGAAAAGACCGCGCCAGACGATGTGAGCGGCGTTCTCTCTCGCTGCGAAGAGCGGAAAGGAACGGTAATTCCCATGACAACAAAGAAAACGACGAAGAAAAGATGGACATCTCTCATTGCCGCCTGTCTTGCGGTGATGCTGCTTGGCGGCGGGCTGTTCTACCAGCGGGCGAACGCGGTCGCGTCCGTGGTGTCACTGGATGTGAACCCGAGCATCGAGCTGAAGGTGAATCGAAGCGAAAAGGTCCTCGTCTGCACGCCGCTCAACGAGGACGCGAAAGCTATCCTTGCGGATATGGGCAGCGGCGCGGATCTCAAGGGTGCGAAGCTCGATGTGGCTGTGAACGCCATCGTGGGCAGCCTTGTGCGAAACGGCTACCTCAATAGCATTTCCTCCGCCATCATGATCTCGGTGGAGGACAAGGATACCGCCCGTGCGGAAAAGCTCCAGCGTGAGCTGACGAGCGCCGTGGACGGTGTTTTGCAGACCAGCGAAGCAAAGGCCGCTGTTCTGACGCAGACGCTGACGCAGGACGCGGCGCGGGAACAGCAGGCTCGGGAGAATAACATTTCTACCGGCAAGGCGGCGCTGGTGAACCGCGTTCTCACCATCAACCCGTCGCTCAAGTTTGACGCGCTGGCAAAGCTCTCGGTTGAAGAGCTCAAGGACCTCGCCGAAGCGGGCGCACCTGCCATGCCGATCGGTATGGATGCAGCCCGTACCGCTGCGGAGGAGTATGCCGGAACGACGGCGGTGGATTCCGTTACAGCGGAGATCGATCCCGAACTCGACGAATCCCCTGCGCACTACGAAGTAGAGCTGCAAACGGCATGGGGCGAGTTCGAGTATCTGGTGGACGCTTACACGGGGAAAGTGCTCAGCGGACAGAAAGATTTATTGGCTGCCGTTTCCGCATCGAATGAAACGACGAAGCCCTCTGGTCAAAAGCCTGCGCCGTCCGGAACGGTGCAGGATATCGGCTACGCCAAGGCAAAGTCCATCGCCCTGAACCATGCGGGCTTGAGTGAAAATGAAGCGTATGACATGGAGATCGAGCTGGACGACGAGGATGGCACGCTCGTCTACGAGGTCGAGTTCAAATCCGGCAATATGGAATATTGCTACGAGATCAACGCCGCCAGCGGCGCGATCCTCAAGCACGAGACGGAGCTGGACGACTGACGCGAAAATGGAAAGTATGCGGTGCAGGCGTATTTGCAGAACAGAGTAGCAATTAGAAGTGCAGAAAATAATCTGAATATTACATAACCTGCGCTTGGTGAAACCGCATAATTGACGTATGATTTAGAAAGAAAGTCCGGGCGGAAAACCGCTCGGACTTTTCTCATATCTTACAAAAGTTGCGGTAGAATTGTTTGCAGTTATCATGACCTGCGAGACATTCAGACTATACTATTTGACTACTACCGTGAAAAGCCTCGAAAGCCTTGATGCGCCTGGCTTTGCGCCAGACGCATCTATACCGGTAATTCTTTTTGGTATGCCCGACTGGATTCGAACCAGCGGCCTACAGAGTCGGAGTTATCAGGCTGTCAAACCGGAAACCGCTGCGGCACAGTGGTTTGATTGGGATTGCACAAATTTGGGGACATCTTGAAGAAAACCTCAGAAGTCTTGCAGGGCAAGGCTCCCGAGGTTTTTTGCAGTAGTAGTCAAATAGTAGTCTGAGCAGGTCACACGTCACGCAGCCCGATTCAACTGAGCGACCCTATCGATAAACTCTTTCATGTCTTCAATATAGGTGTATGGGGCATACTCAGAATAAATCTCGGGAGAGTCCAGAATAACAATTTGAACTCCATCCGCTCGGAGTGCTTCCAAGGTTCCCGGCAGGCATCGCACCTCATTAGGAGTCTTACAGAGGTAGGCAATACACCCCTGCTGATCAAATACCTTTGCGACGATAGATATCTTTCTATCACCCATCAAAAACTTTTTAGCGCTTCAAAAAAGGCAATCTGCATAAAATTCTGCTATTTAATCCGAATCTTCAGCCAAATTCCCCATGCAAATCAGTTATAGTTGACTATGCATTGGAGCGGATAAAGCAGGGTATTGCTTTTTTCCGCCTCTGCAATAATTTTCTCATCAAATCCGCTTTCTGAAAACAGTGCATGCAATCGGACAGCAGGTGCGTACCCGCCGCTGGACTTGGAGGCAAAGCGAAAACGGAAAAATCACTTCCGCTTCCACAGACATACTCTTTCCCATTGATGGTTTTACAGATTTCAATCGCGAGCGTGTACTTGCTGCGCAGGATAACCTCCAGATGCGAATAGCGCGGATTTGGGGTTGCAAAACAATTGTTGGACTTGTAGATTCTGAAAATCCGTATATGGAATTATAACAGAAATGAATTACCTATGAAAAATACCTGACGATTGATTGCTGTTATATTCTGTTGCAGCAATAAAACACGAGTAAAAATTGGTAGTAATGCTATCCGAATAATTTCCGCTATTTTCCCCTAAATGTAAAAGTTCTAATCAATGTTGTCAAATTACATATAACTGTTGTCAAAGAGGCAGAGCCGGTAACCAGCCAGCTATGAGCTGCGATTACCCGACTAAGGGAACGCCGCAGGGCGGCATCCTATCCAATATCGTACTGAATGAATTGGACTGGTGGGTGGCCTCCCAATGGGAGAACATGCCCACTCACTACGAGTACAAAACCAGACAGAATTTCTCATATGCCATAAAGTAACACAAAAAACAACAGACAGCCGCCACAATTCCGTAATGATTG
>OIWM01001822.1_pt1 | contig 19415 bp, 17 predicted proteins | sample 1587451 | NCBI WGS metagenome assembly OIWM01 (sample SAMEA3888907, study PRJEB22519) | human gut metagenome | biome: human gut; feature: human-associated habitat; material: faeces | place: Denmark | collected 2011
AATGCAAAATCATATTCTTTCTAAATCAGAGATTGCTTTTTTTGAAAATGAAAGATGCCTAAAGAAAAACTATTTAAAAATAATCAACCATAAAAATATCATTCAAAAATGAAATTCATCCTCTACGCCAAGTAGCTGACTCCATCTTGCTGAAATCATTTTTGCATAAAACAAGATGGATAACCCATAGCATCCTAATGCATATGAATCGTTACATTCCACAAGTAAGGTTCTACCGTCACTCGTAACACATATATCCATGCTGCAACTAGCAGGTCTATCTTCCCATTCAACAAAAACTTCTATCATTTGGTTTAAGACTTTTGAATCATAAGTGTAATAATAACTGTCATTACCAGGTTTAGCTATCATTCCATATGGCCTAACATCAATAAGTTTATCGTATGTAATAAAACATCTCCATTCCGCTTTAATATCAAGCGGCTCACTTACTAGAACTTCATAATTTTCATTATAATTTCCACATCCCATAAGATCAGAAATATCTTTAATAATTTTGCCAGTAAACACTTTTGTTTTAGTTGGTTTTGCAAAATAGCCTGCACGTCATTTTTCTTCATTTGAAGAAATACTATTCATCGTATCTAACAACATTTTTCGTCCTAAAAACTCTTTTAAAACATCTGGATAATCTGGAACCAGTGGTTTAACACCAAACTTTCCAAAAACCTCATTACATTGATCAATATAATCTAAAACTATATCTTCTCTTTCTATAGAGTCATATACTTCATCTAAAACATGATATGGGATAATCTCTGCTCTCAGTTCACGAAAGCCATACATTGCATTTGCAAAGTTATAACTATGTGGAATATCCATTTTCATTCCATAATCATAAATTGTTTTTAAATATACTTTTCCTATTTCTATCACCTGCCTGTTTATATTTAAATTTCTTTTTCACTTAAAAAGCCACGTTTTACACATGGCTTAGATATTCGTCAAATCAAAATCTTCCAGTCTTAATTCATCCAACTTTTGACTTGGATTTTCTACCAGACGATTAGATTGTTTTAAAATAGCTTCTTCTACAATATTTCTTGCTAGACGTCCATTTCCTGCTTCTGCAGCTCTAACTTCTTGAACTTTTGTGAAATATTCTTGAAGAGGAAGATATGCCTCTTCACTAATCACATATCCTTTTCCTTTAGCTTGGAGTACTGCTATTTTCTGTAATTCCTCACCAGTATAATCCGGGAAATCGATTAGATTTGGAAATCTGGATTTTAGACCGGAGTTACTTTCAAGGAATACTTCCATTTCTTTTTTGTAACCTGCAAGAATAACAATTAAATCATCACGATTATCTTCCATTGCTTTAACAATCGTATCAATACACTCTAAACCAAATGAATCTTCGTTTCCTCGATATAAAGAATATGCTTCATCAATAAATAAAACGCCACCTATTGCCGATTTAATTACACTCATTGTTAGTGGAGCTGTTTGGCCTACATATTTTGCTACTAAATCAGCTCTTGTTACTTCTACTAACTGTCCTTTGGATAAAGCTCCAATAGCTTTCATATAACGAGCTAATAAACGAGCAATTGTTGTTTTACCAGTACCAGGATTACCGGTAAAAATCATATGTTTAGAAATAGAACTAACTTTCATACCCTGCTCACGACGTAACTCCTGCATACGGATATGACTTTGTAATGATCTAACATAATCTTTAACTTTTACTAGACCAACAATTTCATCCATTTCTTTATTAACAGCTTCAATTTCTTCACTGCTTGTTTTTGAACGTACAAGAATTGTCTTATTATCATTAATTACTGCTACCGGTTTATCTTCTAAAACGGTAACTGTCACATCAACAATATCAGTATTTTTGTTATCTAAAGCCATTTGACTTAATGATACATAGAAATCATCAAATAATGATGTGATTCCATCTACACCATTCATCTTGTCATAATGTTGTAATATCCATTCTTTCAAAGAACCTGTTTCTTTTAAGTTAAACTTTAAATTCTTTTTTGCTTTGTCTTCTAATTCTATTATTTTTTGTTCAATGATTTTTGTAATTTGTTCTTCACTCAACTGATCAAACGAAACAATATCCAATACATGATATAAGAAATTAGCACCAAAGGAATTTTGTATTGCCTTTGTACCACCTGTTGTCACAAAGATTAAGTATTTTCCATCAGCAGATAAAGAATCAATTGCCTCTTTTACTAGACCCGTTTGATTTTCCACTAATATTCCCTTGGTAAATACATATCTCTTATTTAAGATGATTTTTCCATCACAAACTAGACTTTCAAGCATTCTTAAATATGCTGGAAATCCCGTTTCAAAGTTCTCAAAACAGATGATTTCACCACGACCATTTAATGCTTGATATAAGTCCTGTAAGAAAATCTGCTCTTGTGATCCACTTTGATATAAACTCATATCAATGGTATATATTTCATCACTTAATAATGCCTGTTTATGATATAAATCTTTAACAAGTAAAGATAAAGTTTCATGTCTACAGCTGCCATTGGAACCTGTAATTACTGCAACATTCTTTGCTTTACCACTTTCCGTTCCCATTACATACGGACGTCTTAAAGCATGAATCAAAGATGTTTGTGTATCTTTATTAACGATAGTTTGTGTTTCCAGCTCTTTTTCCACTTCATCAAATACAGCATTCATATCTGATGGTTTTTCTACTACCGGTTCATTTTTTACACCATAATCATTTTGAAGTTCTGTTCTCATTCTTTCCATTTCAGATACCGAAAAAGATTCGGCTAAACCATTATCCCTGCTGATTGCTTCCAAATCTTTTTGTTGTTTTTCGAGTATCGCTTTCAAACTGTTAAAAGATGCTGTAGCGTTTTTCAAGGTATCGGCTGTATCTTCCATTTTCTTTTTAGAATCAAAAGAAAGCTCTACTGCCTTAGCAGGTTCAATCTGTTCATAAGAACGACTCTTTCCAAGAACTTCTTCCATCAGTCTTTCTTTTTCTTCACGTTTACGATCTCGATTATTCATGTTAGAACTCCTATTTCTTTGTTGCAGAGGATTCTACCGAATCCATTCCGCCAGTTAATCCATCTTTCTGCAACAGTGCTTCTAATGTAGCCATATCTACAGATAGATTTGTAAAATCTGAATCACTCAATGTAGGAATAATATTATTTAAAGCTTCATTAATTGACTTAATTGTACGTGATAATTGGTCCACACTCTTTTCATAGTTTGGATCTGTTTTTACAGTTTGTAAGTTCTCATAAGATTGTAAGATTTTAACTAAATAAGGTAAGTAATATTCATACATCTTATCTAATTTCTTTGCACTGTCAGGAAACTTATTTTCTAATATCTGTACTTGTTTTAATAATGCACAAGTCTCATATAATCCATTAGATATATTTTCATCTGGAATATCTTCATTCAATGAATTTAATTGAACAATAAAACGTTGTGAATTGCTAACTGGTGCACTTTTAACTTCAGGTTCAGGTTTTATTTCTGTTTTAGGTGCATTATCAACAATTTCAGCTTCTACGATTGTAGGTCCTTTAGCTGTTTGACTGCTAGTAGCTTTGCTTAACAAAGTATCAAACACTTTATCATATGCTTCACCATATTTATTACGGAACTCATTGATTGTACCAACACGGTCACCATGACGATATACATCTAAACTGCTCAATGAACTGAAACGTTCTGTTCTAGGTATTAGTTCAATACCATCAGGCAAGTCTAAAGAGTTATGTGATTTAAAATATTTTCTCAAAAATACATTAATTTTCGCTAAATCACTGGATGTACGGCTGTTACCACTTTTCCTTTCGGCATAGCCATATGAATTAGTATTTGTACGTCTATATGATGAATTTATATTTTGATTATTATTCGCTGATTGAATTGCTTTGTATACAACAAAAGCCATTAATCCAAAAAGAATTAATCCAGGAAGTATTCCAGAACCACCAAAAATAAAAAATAAGAATATAAACCACCAAATGTCACCAGATTTACGTCTCATGGACAAATTCTCCTTTACGTAAAAATAATTATATCATAGGGAAATAACAAAATTTCTAATGTTCTCTTAATATTTCTTATATTTCCCGGAAAATAAGAAACTATCTCACACAATATTTATATAGCAAATAAGACTCCAGCAAAACAATAACTGGCATACCCAATTTGAACTTCAATTTTCCTGTTTTATGATGAAACAAATACATCGCCGCATACGCTCCATATGCTCCACCAATTAACGCTACCATAAATAATGCTTTTTCACTGATACGATAATTTTGATGTATAGCTTTATATTTATCTATACCAAACAAAAGAAATCCTATTACATTTACTATAAGCAAATAAATCATTTTTCCACCTTTTGAAATCTATATTTCTGTTTTATATCAGGATATTTATCATGATCCACTTCACTCAAAAACATGTCTAGAGGTCTTGCAAATACACCAAACGGTTCATATAACGCTTCATAAATCACTAATGTTTCTTCTGTTTCTGTATGTGTAGCTAAAGTGATTATGCGATATAAATATTTATTTGTTGTTTTATCCACCTGTTCTCTTTTGAAATGAGCTACGATATCACCACTTTTAAATTCTCTATTCATATTTCTTACTTCCTTTGCGTATCCTCAAGTATATCATTTTCATCCTATACCCTGTTCTTAAGTATAGTTAAATGCCAAAAAACACCATGTTATAATTTGTATAGATTAGTTTGTAACTATTTTTACAATGACACAATAGCGTGGGAAAGGAATACTGCCATGAAAAAGTTTTTAACCTACTTTATCCCTATATGTATCAGTTTACTGATTTTACCCGCTTGTTCAACAAAACCAAACAATGGAGGTGACTCAATGGATTTTAATGACGCTCTCGACTATCTGGATTTTGAAAGCTTTAAATTAATACAAAATGGCACAACTGCACAAAGTACCGTTTATGAAGGGCAAAAAACAGATACTGGTGTGCATTTAGAATATTATATTTATGATGAATATTGGGATAACTCTATTTCTGGCTACGCAGAAAATCGTTTTACAATACGAGAAATAGATGGTGATGAAACACTATATAAAGAAATAAGTGCTTTATTTGGTAAATGCAGAGTAGATAAATGGACTGGATTTTATGGTGAAAATCCACCAGGAATACTGGATGGATCGTCGATGAGTTTTGAAGCTATTTTAAGTAATGGTGCTAAAGTTAATGCCAGTGGATCAAATAATTTCCCGAAAAATTATAGAACTTTCTCAAATTCTATTTATGATTTAATCACTGTAACAAAAATCTCTTCCCGAACATTTACTGATGGAAGCACATATGAAATTGCATTACCTGAAAGCTGGGTAAATGTTGTATCGGCCAATTTTTCTGAAGGTTTAATTAGTTTCAGTGTCAAGCAAAATGATGGAAAAGAAATATCTTTCTTCATTATTGATAATTCAAAATACGGTTATTCTTCAGACACTTATACTGGAAGAATTGAAGCTGGTCGTCTTGTTTCAAAAGATGATGTTAGATTTATTACCATTCGTGATAATTATTCACTAAGTTCCTATCTTGATAAACTACCTGAAGAAGTAAAACAAATATCTGAAACATATGAAGAAGATAAGCAGGCAATCATCGATAGTTTACATGGTATAAATGGTTATGAATTTAAAAAAGAAGATGGTTCAACTTTATATATGAGAGAAGCTGAAGAATTAGCTGAAAATGCGAAGATGTACTGGCTATATCTAAACTTTGCTGGTGAGTACTCTGGTGGCATACAACCTACAGAAATTAATGGACGCAATTACAAAATAATCTTTCCTAAAGATTATGCCGTTTCCTCAATAGATGATGTATATAACATTTTATTAAATGTATTCTCAAAAGATTTCACAACTAAAGTAATTGATGAAGCAGTTAAAAATAAAGACTTAATCGAATATAACGATGAAGTATATGTTGCTTATAAAAAAGCGATAAAACCGCAATCTTATAACAGCTGGGTAAATTCTGTCATTGATGAAGGCGATGGCAAATTTACAATTGTTATGGATGTAAAAATGCCTGATTCTGATGAACCTGTTAATATCAACCTACCTGTCGAAAAAAATGAAGATGGCAAATTTGTCTTTACTGATTATCCATATTGGGATAAGTCAGAATAGTTATATATACAAAAATTTACAGCGTGATAATCAAACCACGCTGTTTTTTATTTATAAATATTATTCCACTGTTTTTTCGTCATTATATTTACAATACTTGTGCGATTAGTATTAAGTTGAGTGACTGGTACATTGAAGCAAGTATGATGATAAATAAAGCCTGCTTTTTCCTGGACTCTTTTTGATCTTTCATTACCTTCGTAATATCTGCACCATATCGTATTCATTGCTAAATCATTAAATCCATGTCTTAACATTTCTCTAACCGCTTCACTCATGTAACCTTTATTCCAGAATGGTTTACCTAGCCAATATCCAAGTTCACATTCATCATCACGCTCAGTTATATCAGTTTGTGCATTTAAAATGAGTTCAACAGCACCTATCGCTATACCATTCTCTTTTTCACATATGGCATAACATTCTTGCGTATTAAGAATATTTCTAATGATATATAAGCTTTCTACAATTGACTGATGCGGTAACCATCCTGCGCTAGGACCAACATCTTCATCTTTTGCATATTCATACAGACTTTCTGCATCATTTTCATTCCATCTGCGTAATATCAATCTTTTTGTTTCTAACATAAAAACCTCTTTCCCCTATATTTCAACATCAGCAAGTTTTAAAAACTTTTTATCCGATTGAATACTTTGTGTTACAAACTTTCCATCTAAAAATAATGCATAAGTTGTAACAGGAGCAGGAACTTCACGAGCACTTTCTTTATCTGTAATATGAATAACTTTCAAAGAAATATTGTGTTCTTTTGCGACTTCCTGTACTTTTGGTACCCAGTAATAAGTAAATGGGCATTGATCTGTATAGTAAAGTACAAATCCTTTATCACTAACAGATGGATGTTTTGCACATTCCTTAAATTTAGGCATTTCAACGTTTTCCTTTAGCGACAAAACCATGAGATTTATTCCACAGTCTGACACGTCTGCCACCTTAAAACCTTTATAAGCCAAATATTTTGGATCAGCTAAAAATTCACGTTTTCTCCCTTCAGCACACAGAATACATATTCCACTTTTATTTTGTAACTTGGCATCTCTAATACATTCTTCCAACAAATCATTAGAATAGCCATGTCCCTTCATTGATCCAGATACCCACAAACAATTGATATATAAATAATTGTTCGCTTCAATTGGAATCCAGGCATTTTCTGCAGGTATAAATTCAATGAAACATTTTCCTCTTTCTTTACTGCGATAGAATACCAGACCTTCATCAAATCTTTGTTTCAACCACTCTTTTTTCGCAACACTTTGTTTACCCGACATTGCACAACATATATGTTCTTTATCAATATTGTCTTTTGTGACTCTGATATATTCCATTTGGTACCACCTTTCTAGATTATCATTCACTCTATATATTCTATTTGTATTATATCTATCACAAAGAAGGCTGTTAATGCATGATAAAATAAAAAGCTCATAGTAACATTTCGCTACTACAAGCTCTTTATTCAATCTATTTTCTAATTGTCAGAATAATTATTCAGCTAGTGAAGAAACTGCATCTTTAGCAGCAATTCTACCTTCTGTTGTATAGCTGCCTAGAGAGTAACCACCAAAGTAGTAATCACCAAATAATTGACTTGTGGCTGTTTCACCAATTGCATATACATTAGGAATGACATTTCCATCTTTGTCTAATACATGCATATTTTCATCAATGATAGCTCCACCAATTGTACCCCAGCTGCCACATCTTCTATATACTGCATAATATCCACCATCTTCAGAATACTTCTTTAGATAGTCACTTGATTTACCAAATTCATCATCTTTACCTGCATCGCAAGCAGCTTGATATTCATCAAATGTAGCTTTTAATGTATCAGCATCTACACCCATCTTCTTAGCTAATTCTTCAATTGTATCGGCTTTAACAGCAACTTTTGCATTGTCATCAGCAGCTTGTTTTTCAACTTCTTTTAAGAAATCAGCATCAAAACCAATAGCATTCTTTACATCAATAATGTTCCAGTAACCGCTAGAAGCATGTTTCAACATCTTTTCGTTTACTTCAGTTGCAACAGGTAAGCCTTCGTTTGTGAAACGTTTGCCTTCAGCATCAACCATAAGTGTCATGCTTGTATCAGGTGTGTTACTCCAGTTTGTACCAAATACTTGAGCAAAGTCTGGTTGACTGCTCTTTACATATAAAGTATCAGCCATTTGAGCACCAATATCTTCAAGCATCTTCATACCATCACCAGTATTACCAATACAAGATTTTTCATTTAGATCAACTGTCTTTACAGCTGGTTGTTTTTCTTTTAATGTATCACTCCAGCTAGCTCCACCAGCCGCAACGATTACTTTCTTAGCATGAATTGTATATTCACCTGCTTTATCACTAACTGTTGCACCAGTAACAGCACCATCTTCTACAACAAGTGATTCTGCTTTTGTACCAGTTAGAACAGTCACACCTGCTTTTTCACATTCATCAGCAAGTGCACGACATAATTCATAACCAATTGTGAATTGTGTACCTACATAACCACCCATATCAAGAGTTGTTCCTTCAAGTTTCAAATCATTACGTAAGTAATCTACTGTACTACCTGTTTGTTCAAAAATCTTAGAAGCAAAATCGTAATCTGGAGTTACATCTGAATCACTGTTTTGTTCTTTGAAGAATGTAACCATTCTATCTAAGCTGTCATCAACTTCTGTTGTTGTTTCACTATCAACTGTTAATAATAAACCAGCACTAACTGCTAATGTACCACCAACAGAATCAAGCTTTTCAACTAGAACTGTCTTAGCACCTTCAGTAGCTGCTGTTTCTGCAGCCATTAGACCAGAAGCACCACCACCGATAACAAGTACATCTGTATCCATGTCACTTTGTTTTTCTGGTGTTTCTTCTGTAGCATTTGCAAATTTGCTTGAATCACCACCAGCTTGTTTTACAGCATCATTAACTGCATTTTTAATTGCTGTGCTAGTAAAAGTTGCACCACTAACTGAATCAACCTTTGTTGTTTGGTATTTAATAATCTTTTCTGGAATTTCTTCGATTGCCTTGTCAGACAAGAATGGTGTTTCACTTTGCTCTGTAATCTTTACAGACTCAATTGCGTTGTCACTGAATGTTACTTCAGCTTTAACCGCGCCATTATGTCCTGTTGCTTCGCCTGTATAAGTTCCTGCCGTATATGCACTTTCACTTGCACTAGTAGGACTAGGTGAAGTAGTTGCTGCTGTACCTGATGAACAAGCACCAAGTGAAGCAACCATCATTAAACTTAATACTCCCTGAATCAACTTTTTCATATCTTCTTTTCCCTCGGAAATTTATTTCCACGAAAAGTATAGCTCAAGATTTTTGATTGTAAATATTTTCACAAAAACTTTTTTGAACTTTTACATTGATTTCCCAGAAACTTTTCACAAAGAAAAAGATGCCCATTTTATTGAGCACCTTAGATTGGTATTATTCGTTAGCAGCGTTTTGACCAGCTAATCTACCATAATGTACAGAAGAACCAATTGCTACACCACAGCTTGGATATTCAGAACCAAAGATTCCAACAAATGCTGTTTCACCAGCCGCATATAAACCAGGGATAACATTTCCTTCTTTGTCTAATACATGTGATGCTGTATCAGTATTGATACCACCAAATGTAACTGTTAATACTGGATTCATTTGAATAGCATAGTAAGGACCTTCCAGTTTTGTTAGATATTCACTTGGTTTACCAAAATCTTCATCTACACCTTTATCGCATAATTCATTGTAACGAGTAACAGTAGCAACTAATGTTTCAGGATCTGCGCCCATCTTTTCAGCTAATTCTTCAACTGTTTCTGCACTTAATGTTGAATCTAGTGTCATACCATATTGAACTGTAGGATTAGGATCATTACTGCAGGCAATATACCATCCACCTTCAGAACCACTTTCTCTTAATGCAGTAGCAACATGAGATTGATATGTCCATTCATCAACTACTCTTTCACCATTGTTATTCACAACTAAACCAGATTCTTCGTTAATACCAACGCCACATGTAAAGCTTACAGCAACTTCTTGTACACCTTTTGATTGATATACATCTGCACCAACAGCTTCTGCCATTGTAAAGCCATCACCAACGTTACCTGCTGGAACACTTGTTGAATAATTCTTGTAATAAGCAGAACCTAATTCATGATTTGAAGCATAACCACCAGTCGCAACAATAACGCCTTTAGCATTAACTGTAACTGTAGAACCATCTTTCATTGTTCCTTTTGCACCAACTGCTTTACCATCTTTCATTAAGATTTCATCAGCTGTACAGTTGTAAATGAATTGTGTATCAGTTTTTGCTACAGCGTCATATAGAGGAACTGTAATTTGTCCACCGATACCAGACACTTGTCCTCCTCCACCTTTTGTATTTAATACACGCCATGGTGTAATAGAAGAATGGATTGGTTCAACATTGATAACGTCTACTCCTAAACCTTCTAACCATTGAACATCTTCTAATGCATGATCTGTAAATTCATGTAATTTATCAGCGTCAATTTCATGATATGTATCAAAACTTGATAAATAGTTATATAAATCTTCTGCTGTATCACCAGTAAAACCAGCTTCTTCTTGTTGTTTTGTACCAGCTGCTACAAGTTTTCCACCACTTCTAGTAGTAGAGCCACCAACAATACCTTGTTTTTCTAATACAACAACAGATGCTCCAGCATTACTTGCTTCTAAAGCTGCACTTAAACCTGCTGCACCAGCACCTAAAATAACTACATCTGCATCAATTGTTTGATCTTCTGCTTTTGCTTTTTCACTCGTCTCTTTTAATGCACTCACATCAGCACCTGCTTGTTCTAATGCACTTGTTACAGCTGTTACAACAGCAGCGGAAGTAATTGTAGCTCCTGTAACTGTATCAACAGCTAAAGTTTGTCCTTCTACGATTTGAGATGGAATAGCTTCAACAGGAGTTTCTTTCAAGCCATAACCAATACCATAAGTTTCTGTATGATCTTTTACTTCAACACTTTCAATCTTGTCATCACTTACAGTAACTTCTACTGTTAAAGGACCACCATTATGTCCAGTAGCTTCTCCAGTATAAGTACCTGCTGTAAAACTGACAGCACCAGTACTAGCTTCTGGAGTTGTTGCTGGCTCTTTTGCATCGTTACTGCATGCTGTAAAACTAGCAGCCATAACAGCAACTAAAACCATATTTAATAATTTTTTCATTTTCTTTCTCTCCTTTATTTGTATTGTAGTGTATGCGGTTACAGGCAAGTCAAGTTGTGAAAAATAGCGATTACTTATCCACAATCGAATTGATTTTTAAAGATTTTAATGATAATTTCACAAAGTAAATTTACTAAACTGTTCCCTAAGGTTATACTTTAGATATGAAAATGAAAGAAGTCTGTGAAAAAACCGGTTTAACAAAAAAAGCAATTCATTATTACATTGACTGTGGCTTAATACATGTTCGTAAACTTGATAATAATTACTTTGATTTTAATGACGAAAATATCAAGATTTTAAATCAGATTGCTTTCTTAAGAAAAATGGATGTCAGTATCGATACGATCAAAAAGATATACCATTCCCCAAGTGCACTTAATTTCTTTTTGGTTGAAGAAAGAAATAAACTATTTCTAGAAGTTGAAGATAAATTAACATCTTTAATGGATTTAACTTCTCTTATTCTTAATCTTCCTCATAACGCAACGCCTGATGATATTCCTGCCGAAATATCAACTTCAAGAGAAATTGTTAACTCATTACTTTTACAAATTCCTCGTGATTTAAACTACAGAATGTTAGCAATTTATATATTTGCACCATATACCGATGAATTTGCGACTGAATATAAAAAATATTTATGGAAAAAGATTGAACTTGAAGTGCAGAAACAATTTCAACATACTTCATTAGAAGCTCTTTCTTACTATTCTATCGATAATAATGGTGAAAAGATGTTAGCTAAATATATTTCTGACTTCGGTAAAATCATGCATCTATTTGAATTAGAAGATATTGCACCAATGGTGAATACTTTTGTTAATAGACTACAGAAATTCTTAAACTCGGAAAAAGCTGTTAACGCCTGGAATAAGCACTATGAAACTGTTTATGTTCCAACATTACACACATATCAATCTTGTGCAAAAGAAGTCTTAAAAGAGTTTTCCAATCGTTTTACTATCTGTAATAACAAGATTGAACAAATTGTTATTGCAGTAGATAAAATTATTTCTACTAGTTCTATTAAAAAAGACCTATACACTAAATGTCATTTAACTGATGACAACTATGGTACAAGCCTCTTCTTATTGTTCTTATTTAATCCAATTGATTATGTGAATTAGTCAAACATATATACAAATGTTTTTTCTAATTCATTGATACGGAAAGTAACAGTATATTCATTTAACTGAGCATCTTTTCCAGAATATGCAGAATTAAATAAGCCTGCTTCATAATTTTCATCACTATATTCAAGTGTTACCGTTTCAATATTTTCAACATGCATTAGATAATATGCACTTCCATGAACTAAGATAGTACCCTTAGCCCCTTTAGTAATTAAATTACTGATTGTTTTACCATCTGTCATAACAACTTTAATTGTTGCTTCATCACCATCTTTTTCAACTTTCCAGGCATGAATTGTAGACATTAAAACATATCCATCAATGTTAGTTGACATAACTTGTGCAACACCTGAAGATGGCTCTTCATAACCTTCTACTTCTGTTTCTGCTTTTGTTGCTAAATCATTAGAAATGCTTACAAGTTCATCAATTGCTGAATTAAAATCATCACCTTCAAGGTGAATACGTGTACTTGAAGCACTTGTCACTGTATCTGTGACTGTTTCTGATATTGACTCAATTGTTGGTGTAGATGTAGCTTTAACTGTTTCTTTTTCTGAAGCAGAAGTACAGCCAACTAGTGTAAAAATGGATAATGCTAATAATAATTTCTTCATCTTTCCTCCTGTTAGTACAGTTGTACTAATTATATAAACATTCTAGTACATTTGTACTATTTGCCAATCTAGTATACTTGTGCTAAATTTGAAATATGAAAGAAAATATCAAAGAAAAGATACTTCTAGTATCAAGAGAATTATTTAATACGTATGGTTATCATGAAGTAACCATGCGTATGATTGCGGATAAATGCAATATTGGTGTTGGTAATCTTACCTATCACTACAAAAAGAAAATCGATATAATATATGCCCTTCTTAAAGAAGGTGAACCGACATTATCCACTTCAAATACAAAGACCATTGAAGAACTGTATCATTTCATTTCTGAAATGGTTGATGGTGTAAGAAAAAATCATTTTTTCTTTTCTTCATCACAAATGCAAAGTCTAGATGAAAGTTTCTTTGAAGCAAATAAACAAAACGTCCAAAAACTTCATACTGCTTTTATATCTAATCTTATAGAACTTCAAAAAGCTAACAAACTATCTGAAGATTTTAATGAAGAAGAAATGGAAGCTTATGTTTCATTATGTATGCTATCTCATATCAGCTGGGCGAATGAAGAAGGAAAAAACAGCACTTATACAAATTTAGATTTTAAACAATTTATATTAACTCATCTCGTACTATTAAAACCCTACTACACTAAAAAAGGTCTAAAAGAATTCAAACAATTATCCAAATAGTAATATCATTTTTGGTAAACGCTACCAAAATTTATCAAAATTCGTTGACAGGCTTAATTTTTCAATGTAGATTATTCATGTCATTAGGATTGTAACTGAAGTGCAGGCAACACCTAAGATAGTTTAAATAAGATATTTATGTCTTTTTGTGCTATCTTTAGGTGTTTTTTTGTTTACAATAGTGACTAGAGGGGATCGTATCGTAATGAAAGTTTTGAAGACATTCAACAACAATATTGCTTTAGTCGAAGATTCTTTTCGCCAAGAAATGATTCTTATGGGAAAAGGAATTGCTTTTGGTCTTAAAAAAGGTGACAGCATCGATAACAGCAAGATTGAAAAGAAATTTGTTTTTGATACTAGAGAACTTAATGATAAATTCACTGCTCTATTTAATCAGGTACCGGTTAAATATATTGAATTATCTTCTAATATCATTGACTATGCTTCAAAAGAATTAAACATTACTTTCGATAACAACATCTATCTAGCATTAAGTGATCACATCAGCTATGCAATTGAGAGATATCAAAATAATGAACAGCTAAAAAATGCTCTATTATTTGATATCAAGAAATTCTATCCTAATGAGTTTAAAGTGGCTTTAAAAGCACTGGACATGATTCGTTATGAAACAGATATCATCATGAGTGAAGACGAAGCAGGATTTATTGCAATGCATTTTGTTAACGCCAGCCAGTCTGGTGAAGCAATGAGTCAAACAATTGCTATCACAAAAATAGTTGATGATATTCTTCAAATTGTAGAATATCACTATCATTTGAAATTAGATGAAAACAGTATCAACTATATTCGTTTTGTGACCCATATCCGCTATTTTGCTAAACGTTTATTTACTGATGATATATCTAATGACGGTCAAGATGATGACTTATTTGAACAAATCAGAAACAAGTATAAAACAAGTTATGAATGTTGTTTAAAAGTCAAAAAATATATCTTAATTAACTATCATAGAGAACTTGGAAACGATGAGATGGTGTACTTTATGTTACATATCAATCGTGTATGTTCTAGACAAATCTAATCCATGTGCTGTTACCACAAAACAACTCTAAAGAAAGGGAAATAAAATGAGTAATTTTGAAGCAATGGCAAAAGAAATCGTTGCAGGTGTTGGTGGACAAGAAAACATTGAAGCTGTAACGAACTGTATGACACGTTTAAGATTCACATTAAAAAATGTTAAAAAAGCAGATGAAAATACATTAAAAAATATTAAAGGCGTACAAGGTGTTGTGAATAAAAATGGACAATTCCAAGTCGTTATTGGAACAAGTGTTCCTGAAGTATGTGCTGAAATCAAAAAATTAGGCAACTTCAGTGAAGATGTTAAAGCTAGTGAAGAAAAAACAGGTATTATCAACGCTGTTTTAGGTGCAATTACTGCTATCTTCCAGCCAATCGTTCCTGCTATCTGTGGTGCAGGTATGATTAAAGCTGTTCTAGCTTTAGCTACAACTTTCAAACTATTAAATACTGCAGATCAAACATATGTTCTATTAGCAATGGTAGCAGACAGTGCTTTCTACTTCTTACCAGTATTCTTAGCTGTAAGCAGTGCACGTCGCTTTAAATGCAACCAATTCGTAGCAGCTGTTTTAGGTGCTATGTTAATTCACCCTACTTATTCAGGACTTGTTTCCGCTGGTGAAGCTGTTCATTTCGTTGGTTTACCAGTAAAACTAGTATCTTATGGTAGTTCCGTAGTACCAGCAATCTTAATTGTATGGTTAGCAAGCTATGTAGAAAAGTTAGCAAATAAGATTTCTCCAAAGAGTGTAAAAGTATTTTTAGTACCATTACTAACTTTAATTATCACTGCTCCTATTGCCTTCTCACTAATTGGTCCTTTAGGAAGTATGGTTGGCGATGTACTTTATGTTGTATTTGATTTCTTAAATAATCAAGCTAGATGGGTAATTCCAGTACTCATGGGTGGTCTATGTCCATTATTTGTTATGACTGGTATGCACTACAGTTTCTTACCAGTACAACTTGCTCAATATGCTACTTTAGGATATGGAACATTACTTGGACCTGGTATGCTTGTTTCTAACTTATCTCAAGCTGGTGCTTGCTTTGCTATAGCTATTAAGAGTAAAGATTCAGAAATGAAATCTACAGCTATCAGTTCTGGTACAACTGCTCTATTTGGTATCACTGAACCAGCTTTATATGGTGTAACAATGCCTCTAAAGAAACCATTATTCTGTGTAATGGCAAGTGGTGCTATTGTTGGTTTATTCGCTGGCTTAACTAATATGAGAACTTATGCAAGTGCTACAGCAGGTTTAACAGCATTACCTGTATATATTTGTGATGACTTAAGCAATGTAAGAAATGCTGCTATTGCTATGGTAGCTTCTATTGCAATCTCATTTGTTCTAACTTACTTCTTTGGTGGTGTTGATGCTAAAACGGAAAAACCAGAAGCTATTCAAGATCCAAATACAAAAAAAGAAACAAAACAATTAAACAACTATATTGAAATTGATTCACCAGTAAGTGGTAAAGTCGTTAGTTTAAGCGAAGTAAAAGATGATGTTTTCTCAAAAGAAATCATGGGTAAAGGTATTGCAATCGAACCAACTGTTGGTAAAGTTGTAGCTCCATTCGATGGTACAGTCAGTGCAATCTTCCCAACAAATCATGCTGTAGGTTTAACAAATGCAGAAGGCGTTGAAGTACTTGTTCATGTTGGTTTAGATACAGTTGAACTAAATGGCAAAAACTATACAGGACTAGTTAAAAATGGCGACACTGTTAAAAAAGGTGATACATTAGTAACTTTCGACATCGATGCAATTAAAGCAGCAGGTTATGACGTTATCACACCTGTTATTATTACTAACAGCAATAATTACGTAGATGTTATTGAAACAGAACAAAAAGAAGTAAACGCTCTTGATTGTTTATTAAAAGTATTCAAATAGGAGGATTAATGAATTATACATTTCCAGAAAACTTTCTTTGGGGAGGTGCAACTGCCGCTAACCAATGTGAAGGTGCCTACAATGAAGATGGTAAAGGACTGGATATTCAAGATTTCATGCCCGATGGAATCATGAAAGGGCCAAGTAATACAGTTCTAGAAAGAAATTTAAAACTTAAAGGAATTGATATGTATCACCATTACAAAGAAGATATCGCTCTTTTTGCCGAAATGGGATTCAAAGTATATCGTTTCTCTATTGCCTGGTCTAGAATTTATCCTAATGGTGATGATGCCGAGCCTAATGAACTTGGTCTAAAGTTCTATGATTCTGTTATTGATGAATGTTTAAAACATCATATTGAACCATTAATTACATTAAGTCACTACGAAACTCCATATCATCTTGCAGAAAAGTATGATGGTTGGAGAAGTCGTGAGTTAATTCAGTTCTATGTAAATTACGTTACTACTGTATTTAACCGCTATAAAGGAAAAGTAAAATACTGGCTTACTTTCAATGAAATTAACAGTATCTGGCATTTTCCACTAATGGGTGCAGGTATTCTTACACCAAAAAGTGAATTAACAAAACAGGATTTATATCAAGCTGCACATCATGAATTAGTCGCCAGTGCTTTAGCTGTAAAAATAGGACATGAAATTGATCCAAGCAACAAAATTGGTTGTATGGTTCTTGGCTTAGTCAGCTACTCTAGAACATGTAATCCATTAGATGCTCTATATAAAATGGAAAATGACCGTAATGGTGATTTCTTCACAGATATTCATATGCGTGGTTATTATCCTTCTTATGCATTAGCAGAGATGGAAAGAAATAACATACATATCAAAATGGAAAAAGAAGATACAGAAATTCTTCAAAACACATGTGATTTCTTATCATTCTCTTACTACATGAGTAAATGTTACGCTCATGATCCTGAAAACTATGATGTTACTAAAGGAAACTTAACAAGTGGTGTTAGAAATCCATATTTAAAGGAAAGTGACTGGGGATGGCAGATTGATCCAGTAGGATTAAGAATCCTTCTAAATCAGTTCTACAACCGTTATCAAAAGCCTCTATTCATTGTTGAAAATGGCTTAGGTGCAAAAGATGAACTGATTTCTGATGGTAATGGCAGCTATACAGTAGATGATCAATATCGTATTGATTATATGAACGATCACTTGGTAGAAATAGCTAAAGCTATCACATTAGATGGTGTAGATGTACTTGGTTATACATCTTGGGGATGCATTGATTTAGTCAGTGCTTCAACCGCTGAAATGAAGAAGCGTTATGGTTTCATCTATGTCGATAGAAACAATGATGGTACAGGTACATTTAAGCGTTATAAAAAGAAATCATTTGAATGGTACAAAGAAGTTATTCATACAAATGGTCAAAGTTTAATAGAAAATAATTAACTTATAAAGTAGATGTTAGCTGACATTGCTATCATCTACTTTTTCTTTTTTCTTTCTATCTTATTTGCGTGATACAATTTTTCTATGAAAAATATTTTATGTTCAGAATATCAAAAAGAATTTATTTATCACGACTTATTATCACAAAGTAATGGAGAACTTGGCACAAGGTTATTTACATTAAGTAACCTGCTTGAAACAAAAAACGAAAATAAAGAAAAAACAGCATTTATCGTAAGAAGAAAACTCTTGAAAGAGAAAGATCAATATCCTTGTTACAGTGCAATGTTTAATTATCCTGCATTTATCGATGAAATATTATCTTTTGCTAGAGAAATGATACTATGGAAAATTCCTGTTTCTTCTTTGCCCCACGCAACTAACCGTGAAATTGAATTATCTAAAATACTAAGTGTTATTTTAGAAGAAGATTTAGCCGAAAAAGAAATTGTTTCTACATGTTTTGATAATATCAATAAGATTGATTCTTATGAGAATGTTATTATTCATCCCCAATTTGAAACAAACTACTTCAATTACAAATTGATGGAAGAAATACTTCAAAAGCCTAACACAACACTTGTTTCATATGCTTCAGATAAAACCAGCTATGAACTAAAATACGCCCTTAGTACAAGACTTGAAATAGAGGCTGTCGCTCAAGATATCTGTAAAACTAATAAGCCTAGCAACGTAATTTTATGCAGTTATGAGGAACAGTATCCAGTATTAAAACAAGTTTTTAAACGTTATCATATCCCTTATTATGCCTATAAGGAAAATATTGATATTCAACTTCCTTCTGTATTTGTTTCTCTTGCTAAACTTGCATTTTATAAGGACAATGATTCTTTTGTAGAAGCAGTTAAATATAACGCTTTTAACATTAAAGCTAACGGTAAAGTTTTATCATTCTTTAAAGAACATCCTGATGCTTTCAAAGATACTATCAAGCCTGTCTCATTACCTGATTTTTCACATGATGAAAGAAAAATGAATAAAATCATTGAAGAATGCAACGATTATCTTGATAACATCAAAGAAAGTTTAACAATTTTATTCAATACCGGTACTGTACTTGAAGCTATTCAAAATGCCTATACCGTAATGTCTTCATCTACTTTACTGGATAATCCTGTTGAACTTGAA
>OIWM01001830.1_pt1 | contig 19329 bp, 17 predicted proteins | sample 1587451 | NCBI WGS metagenome assembly OIWM01 (sample SAMEA3888907, study PRJEB22519) | human gut metagenome | biome: human gut; feature: human-associated habitat; material: faeces | place: Denmark | collected 2011
GGAAACTTCCATTCAAGAAATAGCGAACTTAATAGAAAAAAAATAAATAATCTTTTTATAAAGTCCTATATATTTTAATTTGCTTAAAAGAGAAGCCCTGTTGCGCTTCTCTTTTCAATATATATTAATTATTCAGATCTTAAAGCAGCTACCGGATCACTCTTTGCAGCTTTTTTAGATGGAATTAAACCACCAATTAAAGTAAGAACAATACTTAATAGAATTAGAACTAAGGCAGCCTGTGGCTGAAGGTAGGCGTTAACGTTTTGTGTATCACCTATCTTATGAATTAAGACATTTGCCGGCACTAATAATATATGTGTAATTACTACACCAAGTAAACCAGCCAAGAATCCTGTAATAAATGTTTCCGCATTGAACACTTCAGCAATGTTAGATTTTGAAGCACCCATCGCTCTTAATATACCAATCTCTTTTTTTCTCTCTAATACAGAAATATATGTTATAACGCCAATCATAATTGAAGAAACGATAAGTGATATTGCCACAAAGGCAATTAAGATATAACTAATTGTATTAATAATATCTGTTACTGAAGACATTAAAGTTCCTACCATATCGGTATAACTTACTACTTTTGTATCTTCACCCATTTCTTCCATCTTCTCATTATATGTATCAATAATATTCGTAATTTCTGTTTTACTGTCAAAGTCAAATGGATAAATAGTGATTTTACTTAAATCATTGTCTGCAGCATAACCAAATGAAGTTAGATTTTTTTGATATGATGCAGAACCTGCTGTCATCATTGAAGTCATTAGTGCCTGTAATTCCTCTTCGCCAATAGACATACTGAAGCTGTTAGCTATAGCTTTTCCATCCACATAAAATGCATTAGGAATACTGCTTGCCATTTTTTCCATGGAACTCTTCATTGCGGTTGTAATTTCCGAGCCAATATTTGTTGTGATAATTTTCATCACATCCCCAATAGATGAACCAACATCTTTAGCGACTACATCATAAATATTAGTTAACTGTTTTTCTAAATCAGCATAGTTTGTAATCGTATTTTTTACACTTTCCTGTACTAATGCCTGTCCTTTTTCTGATTGTAAAAAAGTAGAGAAAGATTCTTCAAACTTGGAAGGATCTGGCAAATCATTCTTTTGCGCATATTCAATATATCCCTTAATAATTGCCTTACCCATTTCAGATAACTGTTCTGGCTTAAAGTCGAGATTCTTAAACATTTCATCAAGAATAATATTCAATTGTTCTTCAATCACTTGCTTGCCTGTTTCTGTATTTAAGAATTCATTGAATGTTTCTTCATTCATTTCCTTAAATGTACCATCCTCATTCATGAGATATTTTTGATACTCACTCATTACTGCTTGAACAGCATTAGATAATGTTTCTTTACTTAATATTCCACCTTTACTGTCTTGTAAAAGCTTCATAATTTCATCTTTTAATAATTGCCTGCCTTCATCCGATTTAAAATATGCTGTTAAACTGTCCGCTAAATTTTGATAGTTTGTTGAAGGATCTTTAGATGCATCATCTAAATATGCTTGAATAACATCAGTGAAGGCTTTCTTCAAGTTTTCTTTTGACACTTCTATATGTACATTAGAGAATAAACTTTTATATTTATCACTTGATAAATCGGGCATGATATTTGAAAATAGTTCTTCATCTACTGCTGAAGTGTAATTGATATTATCAAAAGTAGAAGTATCTATTGTAAGTTTACTAACATCAATATTAAAGGCTTTAGCAATTCTATTTTCATCAATAGAAAATAAATCTTTCATATTTACAGGATCACTGTCTTCACCAAATGGTTTACCTGTTAATACATTTGTACTTTGATCTTTTAACTGAGCCTGTACCACTTCACTATTTGTGGCATTTTTACGCAATGTTTCAACTAAATCTTTTGTGTAATAAATACCTGTAGATAACATATGAATATTTGTGCTGTCATTGGGTTGTACGACACCAGAAATATATAAGTCTTTACCATTTTTCACTAAATCTTTCATATAAGATTTATCATCACTTCTATCACTATAGACTTTATAAGTAGGGTCATATGTGTAATAACTCGAACTATCCACAACTTTAAAAGTTGTACCGATAAAATCTTCATATGTATATTCATTATGACTTTCTTTCACTTCAACTTCTTCATTGTTCGCAAAAGTTTCAACATAAGAATCTAATTCATTCGGATTTTTCTTGCCAATCATATATAGCAAGAAATCACTTACGCCCCCCTTAGAAGTAAGTACTAATACACATTCATTTTCTTTGACTGGCCAGTGTCCTGCCTTTAGTTCATATTGATCTTCATATAAAGATGATGTACTTGGTAATTCATAGAATACATCCATTTTCATCGCTGATGACACGATAGAACTTGAAGAAGAACTAAAACCAATCGGAGCAAATACATTATTTGGATTTACTTTACGATATCCATCATTATCTTCCATATATATTTGAGGTGTAACTCCATATGAGTATTCAATTGCCTTGGCATAGTCTTTGACACTTGTTTCATCACTTTCAAAATATGTTTCTAAAGCATTTAAATCGTTGGTATTTACAGTAGATAACATATTACCTAACATTGGTACTTCTTGAACATCTGCTGTATCACTCATCATTTCAGTTTGTGTTGATGGTCCCATCATCATTGAAGATAAACTGAAGCTGTCTTTTGATATTTCGATAGGATATTCAGAAAGTGTTTCTTCTTCTGTATCTTTAATATATTTATTGACGCCATTAGATAAAGAAAGAATTAAAGCAATACCGATAATACCAATACTTCCTGCAAAGGCAACAAGCAGTGTTCTAGTTTTCTTTGTACGTAAATTATTAAAACTTAATGATAAAGAAGTAAGTAATGACATACTTGCTTTACCCATATTTTTAGATACGTTTTCTGATTCTTCCTCTTCAACTGTATATGGATTGCTGTCAGAGCGAATTGTTCCATCTTTTAGCACAACAATTCTTGTCGCATATTCTTTTGCAAGTTCTGGGTTATGTGTAACCATTACAACGAGTCTATCTTTTGCGACTTCTTTTAATAAATCCATTACCTGAACACTAGTTTCAGAGTCTAAAGCACCCGTTGGTTCATCTGCTAAAACAATATCAGGATCATTTACTAACGCTCTAGCAATCGCTACTCGTTGCATTTGTCCACCTGACATTTGACTTGGTTTTTTATGCTCCTGTCCTTTTAAACCAACTTTCTCTAACGCTGCCATTGCCTTTTCTTTTCTCTCTTTACGAGAAACACCAGAAATAGTTAATGCAAGTTCCACATTAGATAACACCGTTTGATGAGGGATTAAGTTGTAGCTTTGAAAGATAAAACCAATCGTATGATTACGATAACTGTCCCAATCTCTATCTTTATAATTCTTTGTAGAAATACCATTAATGATTAAATCACCACTGTCGTATCTATCTAAGCCACCGACAATATTTAATAATGTTGTCTTACCTGAACCTGATGGTCCTAGTATTGCCACAAATTCATTGTTTCTAAGATTTAATGACACATCATCCAGTGCTTTTTGCACAAGTGTTCCTGTTCTATATTCTTTTTTAATATTCTTAATCTGTAACATTTTTTCCTCAATAATTGTGTTATTTATTATACATTCATACTTGTTATTTGTAATAAACAATCACAGGTCAATGTCAACGAATTCTTGTGCTATGATTATTCCGTTATAAACGTAGGTGATGATTATGATTTTATCTCTTGAAGATGTTAGTTTTACATATTCTTTTAAACCAATATTAGATCATGTTAATTTGGTGATTAATGAAAAAGAAAAATGGGGTATTGTAGGCCAAAATGGTGTTGGAAAGTCTACCCTTCTTAAAATAATGACAGGCTTAGAAAAACCAGATTCAGGTAATGTAACGATATTAAAGAAATATAAAATATCTTACTGTCCACAAAATACTGATTTTGGACCTCATAAAACAATATATGAAACAGTACGTTCTTATATGACAGAAGAAACAGAAATATATCAAATACAGGCAATATTAAATAAACTTGGTTTATCTGACTACAATCAAAGTATTGATATATTATCTGGTGGTCAAAAGAAAAGAGTAGCTTTAGCTATTTCACTTATTAAAGAAGCTGACGTATATGTATTAGATGAACCAACAAACCACTTGGATCAAGATATGATTCTTTGGCTTGAAAAGTTCTTAGCAAAAGTATCTAAGACTGTCATTTTAGTTACACATGATCGCTACTTTTTAACTCGTATTACAAATCATATTATGGAGTTAGATGACAGCCACCTTTATACATATGTTGGTGGTTATGCCGATTATCTTGAACAAAGAGAAATAAGAAGAGAAAATGCTTTAAATGCTGAAAAGAAAAGACAAAACTTTTTGCGCACAGAAATTGAATGGATTCGTGCGGGTGCTCAAGCCCGTTCTACGAAACAAAAAAGCAGAATTGAGCGTTTTGAAAAAATCTCTGCTATCGAAGCTCCTAGAGAAATTAGTACATTAGAACTTAAATCAGCCGCAACGCGTCTTGGTAATACAACCATAGAATTAGACCATATATCAAAAGCATTTGGTGATAATGTTCTTTTTGAAGATTTCAGTTATAACCTATTACGTATGGACCGTATTGGTATTATTGGTAAAAATGGTTGTGGTAAAAGTACTTTATTAAAAATAATCTTAGGACAAATTCAACCTGACAGCGGTACGGTTAAAATTGGTGAAACAGTTAAGATTGGTTATTTTGCTCAACAAAATGAAGTGTTCGATGATAACCAGCGTGTAATTGATTATATTAAAGACTTTGGTGAAAGAGTCTATACTGCTGATCATGAAGAAATAACCGCAAGTCAAATGTTAGAAAGATTCTTATTCTTCAAAGAAGAACAATATAAACCAATATCTAAATGTTCAGGCGGAGAAAAAAGAAGATTATATTTATGTTCTATCTTAATGTCTGCACCTAATATTCTTATCTTAGACGAACCTACAAACGATTTAGATACAGACACAATGACGATTCTTGAAGATTATCTTGATCACTTTGAAGGTGCTGTAATGGCTGTGAGTCATGACCGCTACTTCTTAGATAAAATCGCAGATAGACTATTTGTATTTGATAATCATAAAATTTCAATTGTTCAAAAAACATACTCAGATTATTTAGATGAATTAGATAAAAAGAAAGAACCTGTTTCTTCACCAAAAGAAATCAAAGAGCTCAAGAAAAATACCAATCGTTTAACTTATAACGAGAAAAAAGAATTAGCTTCTATTGAAGAAGAAATGCCAAAACTAGAAACAAAAATACAAGAACTCGAAGAAGAACTAAATACTCTTTCTGACTATGCTAAAATCAAAGAAATTAGTGATTTATTAGAAGCTAATCGTAATAAATTAGAAGAAATAGAAAATCGATGGCTGGAGTTGTCTGAAAAAGATAAATAATCATTCAGTTGATTTATAATAAATATAAGTAGATGCTATTTTGTTCAACAATGCAAACATAACGAGGAGTCTTATATGAAATTAAATGCGAAAGAAATTAAAATTTTATCCGCAATTAAAAATTCTTTTTACGATGATTTTAAAATAGAATTTTTATTTCATTCTAACCATTTGGAAGGAAGTACATTCACAAAAGAAAACCTTGAAAAACTTTTAGATGAAAAAAAAGTGGTTGGCGAACATTTTCTTGATGATGTCATTGAAACGAGAAATTCTTTATATGTATTTGATAAAGTAATTAAAGACTGCGATGAAAAACTTGATAAATTTATGCTATTTGATTGGCAAAGAGAACTAAAGCGCGGTTCAGTAGACGAAGAAATACATAATACTGGTTGTTGGAAGAAGTATGAAAATAGATTAAGAAATATCGATTTAAAACTAGCCTATCCTGATGAAGTTGATAATCTTATGTTTAATCTTTTGGCTGATTGGAACGAAAATCCTAATCCTACAATTGAAGATATCGCCTCTTTTCATTCACGTTTTGAAAAAATACATCCATTTCAAGATGGAAATGGTAGAATCGGTCGTTTTATTATTTTAAAACAATGCATTGAAAGAGAAATTGATTTAATTGCAATTGATAATAAATATGAAAAAGAATACAAAGAAGCTTTATACCATGCCCAAAAAAGCAATGATATTTCAAAACTTGTAGAAGTGTTTAACAATTGTCAAATTCGGTTAGATGAAAAATTAAGTACGTACAACACTACAATCCAACTTGTAAAAAAAGAAATTGCTTCAACTAATAAATAAACTTTTTAATTTTCTGAGCATTATTCACCCTTATCTTTTCTGTTTGATATATTATATAGATAGAAGAAGAGAAGGAGAATAAAATTATGGCTAACAAGTATGCAGGAACAAAAACTGAAAAGAATTTATTAGAAGCATTTGCTGGAGAATCTCAAGCAAGAAACAAGTATACCTACTTTGCAAGCGTTGCTAAAAAAGCAGGATATGAGCAAATCGCCGCACTATTTTTAAAGACTGCCGAAAACGAAAAAGAACATGCAAAACTTTGGTTCAAGGCATTAGGTGGCTTAGGTGATACTGAAGAAAATCTAAAAGCTGCTGCTGAAGGTGAAAACTTTGAATGGACAGACATGTACGAAAGAATGGCAAAAGAAGCTGAAGAAGAAGGTTTCCCAGAACTAGCTGCACAATTTAGAGGTGTTGGTGAAATTGAAAAACACCACGAAGAAAGATATAGAAAACTACTTCAAAACGTTGAAGAAAAGAAAGTATTTGAAAAGAGTGGTGTTACTGTTTGGGAATGCAGAAACTGTGGACATATCGTAGTTGGTACAAAAGCACCAGATGTTTGCCCAGTATGTAATCACCCACAAAGCTACTTTGAAGTTCATGAAGAAAATTATTAATCATTAAGGAGGACCAATATGTTATTTTATAGGTGTGAAGGTTGTGGAAATTTCGTTACTTTCTTAGGAAATAAAACTGCTTGTACACCAAAATGCTGTGGTGAAACAATGAAGGAACTTACTCCTAATACTACAGATGGTGCTACAGAAAAACATGTACCAGTTATTACTCAAGATGGTAATAAGGTAACAGTTACTGTTGGAAGTGTAGAACACCCAATGTTAGATAATCATTATATTGAATGGATTATTCTAGAAACTTCTGAAGGATATTCTAAGAAAGATTTACATCCAGGTGATAAACCATGTGCAACATTTATTCTAAATGAAAATGAAACTGTTGTTGCGGCATATGAATACTGTAACTTACATGGTTTATGGAGTACTAAATAAGATTACTTATTTAAAACCACTTGCTATTAACAAGTGGTTTTACTTTGCTTAATTAACGCTTATCAATTACGTCGATAATTTCACCAATAAACATAAGATGTGGTTGCCAACCGCCATGAAGATCTGAATACTTTTCAGGAGTTGCGGCGTAATAGTCTTGAATACCTTTTGCTAAACCTTCTTTAGACATTTGATTTTGATAGATTTTCTTACATAAAAAAGTTAAGTTAGCTTCTTTATAAGTTACACTTTGTCCAAAAGCTATTGGTGTTAAACCTGTAGCTTTTGTTTTATCTTCATCTCTACCCGAATGAGAACCAATATATGCAAGTGCTGATCGATATTTTTCAGGATAAAAACTCACTGTAAAATAATCATTATCTTTTAAGAATTCACTAGTGTATCTTGTTGGATGAACATAAATCGTAATTGTAGAACATTTATTTCCTTCATCTCGCCAACTGTTACCAAAAGATCCCCAGCCAATAGTGCAACTATTATAGTGTTCTAAATCCCCTGCTGTTACAATAGCCCATTCCTTATCAAACATCTCAAACGCTTTATATGCTTTTTCCTTATAGCTTTCCATCTTCTCACCTCTATACAAAACATCGTATTTGCTTATTTCATCATATTATATCTTTCTTTAAATTGCTCTCTTTGTATATAATTAACGTATCGTTTCATTCTTCGGAGGATAATTATAATGTTTAAAGATGTTGTCATCATTGGAGCTGGTGTAACAGGCTCTGCGATTGCAAGAGAACTCTCTAAATACAATCTAGATGTAAGCGTTTTAGAAAAAGACGCAGATGTTTGTACTGGTACCTCAAAAGCAAATTCAGGTATTGTACATGCAGGTCACGATGCTTTACCAGGTACCAAAAAAGCATATTTTAATGTACTCGGTAGTAAACAAATGGAAAAACTATCAAAAGATTTAGATTTTCCATATAAAAGAAATGGTTCTATCGTTTTATGTTTTGATGAAGAAGATATACCAAAACTTGAAGAGCTGAAAGAACGTGGATTACAAAATGGTGTTGAAGGAATGGAAATACTTTCTGGTGATGAAATCAGAAAGAAAGAACCAAACTTATCAAAAGATGTCGTAGCTGCTTTATATGTATCTACCGGTGCTATTGTATGTCCTTTTAACTTAACCATTGCTTTAGCAGAAAATGCCAATATGAATGGTGTTGAATTCAACTTTAACAGTGAAGTATGTTCAATCACAAAAGAAGATAATTTATTCCATGTACATACTAAAGATTCAGAATATATTACTAAGTTAGTCATTAACGCAGCTGGTGTATATGCAGGCAAGATTCATAATATGATTTGTGAAGATTCAATGAAGATTACTGCCCGCAGTGGTGAATATTGTTTATATGATAAAAAAGTTGGTAATTTAGTTACTTCTACAATATTCCAGTTACCAAGTAAATTAGGTAAAGGTGTTCTTGTTACACCAACTGTTCATGGTAATTTACTAGTTGGCCCTAATGCGATAGATACGGATAATAACGAAAAAACAAACACAACTAAAGAAGGCTTAGATACAGTTCAAGAAAAAGCTTCTAGAAGTATAAAAGCTGTTCCTTATAGAAGTGTAATTACTTCTTTTGCAGGTCTAAGAGCCCATCCTGAAGGAAATGACTTTATCATCGAGGAATCAAGTGTAGAAGGCTTTATTGATGTGGCTGGCATTGAATCTCCAGGTTTAACCTGTGCTCCTGCTATTGGCGAATATGTAGCAGACTTAGTAGCTAAAAAAACTAATGCCACAAAGAAAGATAACTTTATTCCTTATAGAAAAGGTATACCAAGTATCGCTAACGCTACTAATGAAGAAAAAGCAAAACTCATTAAAGAAAATCCACTTTACGCTAATGTTATCTGTCGTTGTGAAATGGTTACTGAAGGAGAAATTGTTGATGCGATTCATCGTCCATTAGGTGCTACAACAATTGATGGTATAAAACGTAGAACTAGAGCTGGTATGGGAAGATGCCAGGCTGGTTTCTGTTTACCAAAAACAATTGAAATATTAGCTCGTGAATTAAATACAAATATTACTGATATCACAAAGAATGGCAATGACTCAAAATATGTATTTGAGCATAAGAGTAATTAGGTGAATGTGTATGAAGACAAAAATCGCAGTTATTGGTGGAGGTCCTGCGGGACTCGCAGCAGCTATAAGCGCTTATGATAATGGTGTAAAAGATGTTCTTATTTTAGAAAGAGATGAACAGCTTGGTGGTATCTTAAATCAATGTATTCATAATGGTTTCGGTTTACATACATTCAAAGAAGAACTAACCGGTCCTGAATACGCAAGTCGTTTTATTGATGAAGTAAAGAAAAGAGATATTCCAACATTACTAAATACAATCGTCATTGATATATCTAAAGATAAAGTGATTACAGCTATGTCTAAAGATAAAGGTATTTTCTTTATTGAAGCTGAATCAATCATACTTGCCATGGGTTGTAGAGAAAGACCTAGAGGAGCTTTAAATATTCCTGGTTATAGACCTTCTGGTATCTATTCAGCAGGAAGTGCACAAAGATTAGTAAATATTGAAGGTAAATTACCTGGTCATAAAGTAGTGATACTGGGCTCTGGTGATATTGGCTTAATTATGGCTAGACGTATGACACTAGAGGGAGCAGAAGTATTAGCGGTTGCGGAATTAATGCCTTATTCTGGTGGTTTAAAAAGAAATATCGTACAGTGCCTAGATGACTTTAATATCCCATTAAAATTATCTACTACAGTTATTGATATAGCTGGTAAAGATAGAGTAGAGAGTGTAACTCTAGCTAAAGTAGATGAAAATAGACAAATAATTCCAGGAACTGAAGAAGTTATCCCATGCGACACATTACTACTATCTTGTGGATTAATACCTGAAAATGAGTTATCCGATCAAATGGGTATTAATATGAATCCTGTAACAAGTGGAGCATATGTAAATGAAAGTTTAGAAACTTCTATTGATGGTGTATTTGCTTGTGGGAATGTATTACATGTCCATGATTTAGTAGACTATGTATCTCAAGAAGCATCTCTTGCCGGTAAAAACGCAAGTAACTATGTTCAAAATAAGCTACAAGAAAAAGCAAATACATTCATTCAAATTAAAACAGGTTTTGGTGTACGTTATACTGTGCCTTCAAAAATATATAAAGATAGAATGGAAAAGTTATTATGTGTTCGTTTCCGTGTAGATAACGTATATAAAAATCCAACAATATGTGTTTATTTAGGTGATAAATGTGTTCAATCTCGCAAGAAACAAATATGTTCTCCTGGTGAAATGGAACAAGTATTCCTTAAAAAAGAAGATATTGATGCAATGGAAGATCATGAAGAAATCTGCATTAAATTAGAGGTAGCTCAAAATGGAAAATAAGAATTTAACATGTATTGGTTGTCCAATGGGATGCTTACTTACTGTCACTTATGACATAAATGACCCTAGTAATATTACCGTTACTGGTAATACATGTAATCGTGGCAAACTATATGGCATTACTGAAGTAACCAGCCCAACTCGAACGGTTACAGGTACTGTAAAAGTAGCGAATAGGCATAATCTAGTCGTATCTGTGAAAACTCAAAATCCTATACCTAAAGATTTAGTCTTAACTCTTGCAAATCATTTAAATGAATTATCCGTAAATGCTCCAGTACATATTGGTGACATTGTTGAAGAAAATATATGTAATACTGGTGTAAACCTAATTGTTACAAAAAATATCATCTAGGAGTAAAAATTATGAAGAAATATATAATGTCTCTCGATCAAGGAACAACAAGTTCTAGATGTATCTTATTTGATAAAAATGGCGATATCGTCAATATGGCTCAAAAAGAGCTAACTCAATATTATCCTCATCCAGGATGGGTAGAACATAATCCTTTAGAAATATGGTCTTCTACTCTTGCAGTATGTTTAGAAGCGATGGCTTTTGTTAATGCAAGTTTCAGTGATATTGCAGCAATTGGTATCACAAACCAGCGTGAAACAACCATCGTATGGGATAAACATACTGGTACTCCTGTCTATTATGCAATTGTATGGCAATGTAAACGAACAGCTGACTATGTAGAAGAAATCAAAAAAGCCGGCATGAGTGAAACCATTCAGAGGAAAACTGGCCTAATACCTGATGCTTACTTCAGTGCTACAAAAATTAAATGGATTTTAGATAATGTGCCTGGTGCAAGAGAAAAAGCCGAAAATGGTGACTTATTATTTGGAACAATAGACACCTGGTTAATTTGGAACCTAACAAAAGGTAAAGTACACGCAACTGATTATACAAATGCCTCTAGAACAATGTTATTTAATATTCATACATTAACCTGGGATGAAGAACTATATCAGTATTTCAATATTCCTAGAAGTATGCTACCGGAAGTAAAACCATCAAGCTATATGTTTGGACATACTGAAGAACATGTATTAGGTGGAGAAATCCCTATCTCTGGTGTTGCTGGTGATCAACAAGCTGCTTTATTTGGACAATGCTGTTATCATTCAGGTGATGCTAAAAACACATATGGAACTGGGTGTTTCTTACTTATGAATACTGGTAATACCGCTGTTGATTCTAAAAATGGACTACTAACAACAATTGCCGCAAGTACTTCTGATTCTGTTGAATATGCATTAGAAGGTTCTGTATTTGTTGGTGGAGCAAGTGTACAGTGGTTAAGAGACGAAATGCGTTTAGTAAAAACTGCTGCTCAAACAGAAGAATATGCAACTTCTGTCACTGACACAAATGGTATGTATATTGTCCCAGCCTTTGTTGGTATGGGGGCTCCATATTGGGACCAATACGCAAGAGGAACCGCTATCGGAATAACTAGAGGTTGTAAAAAAGAACATTTTATTCGTGCAACACTTGAATCTATCGCCTATCAGACATATGATGTACTTAAGGTAATGGAAAAAGATTCTGGCATTAAACTTACTTCTCTAAAAGTAGATGGTGGAGCAAGTGCTAATAATTTCTTAATGCAATTTCAATCAGATATTTTAGGTATCGATGTATACCGCCCAGAATGTATCGAAACTACAGCATTAGGAGCTGCTTATTTAGCAGGACTAGCTGTAAATTTTTGGAAAAGTAAAGAAGAAATACAAGAAAATTGGAAGCTTGGACATTCCTTTAAACCTTCTATGACTGAAGAAAAAAAGACTCTTCTATTGAGGGGTTGGCATCTCGCCGTTAAATGCGCGCAAGTTTACGGTGAAGGAATGCACAACTAACCTCACTTTCTTAGAAAAGAGAACCTATTCGTTAAGAAAAATCCTCAAGGTTCTCTTTTCGTTTTCTTTAAAGTTATACTGCTATCTTTTTGACAATCAAAATAAGAATTATTGCATTTGTTACCGAGTTGTTAACCACTTATGATAATGTAACATTCACCTTATTTAATAGCCAATCTTCAATATTAAAATGCGTAATTCCATCTTTAGACATATCATATTCATCTAAGCTAAACACGTATTTTGGTGATGAATCTCTCACAGAATTAAATGCACCAAACTCTCTTTCAATAACGTCATCACTCGATAACATATAAGCCACTTGAATAAAACACTTCTTACCATCCTTCATAGCTACAAAATCAATTTCACCCTTATATGTTTTCCCTATTTTTACATCATAGCCCCTATATAATAATTCGTTATATACTAAATTTTCTAAAGCATGCGAAATAAATATTTTATTAGAATCACTGCATGCTAAAAGAAAACCGTTATCAACTACAAATTGTTTTTCAATTTGTCTTAAGGTTCTTTTAGTAGCTATGTCATATCTTTTAACTCTTGATATTAAGCATGCCTTTTCCAATTTTTCTAAATATCTATAAACATTTTCACAATATATTTTATCCGTGTTGTTTTGATTATAGTAATCAACTATGTTAGGAACCGAAAATTCTTTTGAAGCATTATTAATAATATATTTAGATATAGTAAGAAATGTTTCTTTATTAATCTTAGCTTTTGTATTACAAATATCTTTATCCACAATTCCATAATAAATTGATTTCAAGTATTCTTTAATATCCTCTTCCGTTTCATAATCCACACGCTGAGGCATTCCACCATATCTAATATAGTTATGTAAAGGCTTATCAGGATATTTCAATCCGTTTATATCGTAATAATTTAAAAATTCAGAATATGAAAAAGGCATTATTTTAAATTCTTTACATCTACCAACCAACAAGCTCGCTAATCGACCCGATAATAATTTTGAATTACTACCAGTCACAAATAAAGATACATTTTGTGTAGCTTTCAATGACGCTAGTGTTTTCTCAAATTGATTTACATGCTGAATTTCATCTAAAAAAATATAATATTTATCATCGTCAATTATTTGTTTTAGAATATAATCATTTAACTTAATGTAATTTTTGATTTTAGAAAATTTAACATTCTCAAAGTTTATAAAAATAATATGATTATTTTCAATTCCTTTTTCAGACAATAATTCTTCTTTGATTTGATCCAACAAAACACTCTTGCCACATCTTCTGACACCAGTTAAAACTTTTATTAAATTAGAATCATAAAACCTTCTTATATTTTCAAGATATTCATTTCTTTTTATTAGCATGATCTTCTCCTGAGTTAAGAATAGCATAATAAGTGTTAAAAATTTGAAATAATTTTGAATTTTTAACACTTATTCGCAATTATATTATCAATTTTCATGTTTTCTTTCCTATTATATATATTGATTCTTTTGATTGATCCCTATATTATTCATTCATGACAAATACAAAATATCTAAAACTATTAGACGCATACAACATATATTGTTCTAGAGAATTTGACGAGGATGATGATACTTTCACTTTGGATGATTTAGTTAACAGTAATGGTATATTAGGTGTTTTATATACTGACTATGAAGGTTATAGTGATATTCAGCTTAACTATGATGTATATCATGAATGTTATCTTTATTACTATGGTGAAAATGCCGCAAAATGTGATCCAACCTGTTTAATTCACACAGAAAAAATCCCTTTAGAAGTAGTCATTGAAGACTTCTCTATCGGGGATTATGATGGGTTTTATCAAGCTTGTGGAGATGTAATACTTAGATATACTCCTATTTCATCTCTTGAATAATTTCTACACCTTTACTTGTTCCTATTCTTGTAGCACCGGCATTTATCATGTCTTGTGCTTCTTTTAGTGAACGAATTCCACCTGCTGCTTTTACGCCTATTTCATCGCCTACTACAGATTTCATTAGTTCAACATCTTCTACTTTTGCTCCACTTGTACCAAAACCTGTAGATGTTTTAATAAAGTCTGGTTTTACTTCTAAAGCAATTTCTGCCATCTTCTTTATTTCTTCTTTTGTTAGATAACAGTTTTCAAATATCACTTTACTGATTACGTTATTTTCTCTACAAATATCTACGATTGTTTGCATTTCTTTTGTTAGATACTCATAATTCTTTTGTTTTAATTCATAAATGTTAATAACATAGTCTATTTCATCAGCACCTTTTTCAATTGCATCTTTTGTAGAAAATGCTTTCGTTTCTAATGTTTCTTGACCTAGTGGAAAGCCGATTGCTGCACCAACATGCACATCTGTATCTTTTAATAATTTCTTGCATAGCACAACTTGAGCAGGGTTAATTGCGACCATCTTAAAATGATTATCTCTAGCTTCTGTACATAGTTTTTCTACTGCTTCAAGCGTAATATCCGCATGAAGATTTGTGTGATCAATCATTTGTGCTAATTCTTCTTTACTTAGTTCTTTTGCCATTTTCTTTCTCCGTTTACATATACCATTTCTGTATGATAGTTTTCATCAAACACTGCAATATTAGCTTTACAGCCAATATTTAAAGTTCCTATATGATCAAGTTTTAATAAGTTAGCCGGATTAACACATCCTATTTGAACAATATCTCTAGCGGTAGCGTTACAGTTATCCTTTACAAATCTTGCCGCATCATTCATTGATATTGCACTACCTGCTATTCTTCCTGTTTCTATTACTCTTACTGTATTACCAACTTTTCTACATCTTAATTCACTGAATGTATATTCTCCATCAGGCATACCTTTACCAAGCATACAGTCTGTTATCATGATGATTTCTTCAGGTCCTAGTATTCTCCACGATGCTTTTACTACTTCTACATCATTATGAAAACCATCCATGATTAGTTCTTTATAGCTATTTTTATGTTCTAAAGCTGCTGTAACACATCCTGGATTGCGGTGTGTATGTTGAGACATGGCATTATATAAATGGGTAAAACCTTTAGCACCTAAATCTAATCCTCTTAGAGCTTCTTTTGCGCTGCTTGCAGTATGACCAATCATTGGAACAATTGATTTACGAACAAGATACGGAATAAATTCTTCCATTCCTTCTCTTTCAGGAGCGATTGTCATTACCTTTATATTCGGATTAGCTTCTAACATTTCATCTAATTCAAAAATAACTGGATCTCGCAAATATGTTTCATTCATTAGTGCTTTATATTCTTTTGATAAGTATGGTCCCTCCATATGCACTCCTAAATATTCAGCACCTTCTGAAGTAGCATCTTTCAAGCTCTTTAATACTTTTAATTCTTCTTCATGAGATAAAACCGTTAATGATGCTAGAAAACCAGTTGTTCCATCTTGTAAAAGTGATATACCAACTGGATTTACTGCTTCTTTACCAATTACAAAGTCTTTTCCTATTGCACCATGCATATGAATATCAATAAAACCTGGTTGAATAATACAGCCACACACATCAATTACTTCATAATCTTCTTTTTCTTCTAAATGCTCACCAAAATTAATAATTCCTGTTTCATCAAATAAAATATCACCAGAGTGTATTTCTCTTTGACCATCAATAATTAGCTTTCCGTTCTTTAATAATGTTTTCATATTATGATATCCTTTTTTATAACTGACCACGTAACACATATTTCTAGTTAAAGTACATACTTTCGTACACCAAATTATGGCTTCAGATATTAAGCTTAAACTGTAAACAATAAAAGGAGCTTAAATAGTATGTCATATAATCTAAAACCAAAGAAACCATCAATGATTGATTTCACAAAAAAATATGCCAATAACGAGCAGGCCTGTTATGATTTTTTCTTTGATGCTAAATACCCGAATGGTTATTATTGCGAAAAATGTGGTTGCACACATTATCATAAAATAACCAGACATAGAGTTGTTCAATGTAAAGAATGCGGTCACCAACAATATTTATTTGCCAATACTATTTTTCAGGATAACAAGCTTGATTTATATAAGTTGTTGCTTGGCTTATTTCTGTTTTTTAACAGCAATAAAGGTATTAGTGCTATGGATATGAGATCGTATCTCGATGTCAACTATAAAACTGCATTACTTCTATGCCGTAAATGTAGAATACTGATGGCTGAATCTAATTCAGATAAAATACTTGATTCTATGTTTTATGAAGCAGATACAGCATATATTGGTGCTTCTTCTGAAGGAGATCACAAGCAAGGAATGGCTACTGATAAGCAGCCATTTTTAGCAGTATTATCTACATTGCAGGAGAATAGATATCCACAATATTTAAAGTTGTCTGCTATTCCGAAGGATACAAAAGATATGATGAAAAGGTTCTTGGAAAAATCTATAGTCACAGGTTCAGAACGTACCCTTAATACTGATGCAAAAAGTACATTCAGTCCAATGAAAGAGAAGATTAACCTTAAATCAAATAAAATCTCATATGAAGAAAACAATCATAAGTTATATTGGATGAATATCATCATCGGCAATATTAAGAATCAGATAACTGGCATTTATCATGGAGTATCAAAAAGAGATATACCTTTATTTCTGCAGGAACAAGCATATAGATTTAATCATCGTTTTACTGGTAATGAAATGATGCAGAAAATAAAGAAATATATTATTCAATCTACTCCAATACCAAATAAATCAATTATCAAGGCTTTGAATACTGCTGAGCCTTACTTTACACCCTCATGTGTCTGATGGTCAGTTATATCTTTATTTGAAGAAAAGAAATATTCTGTAGTGATTAAAACAGCTACTGAAGAATATCTGAATGTATTAACTCCAATTTGTAAAGAGACATATGATTTCTTTGGAATGAAATATCGACCAGAAAAGAAATATAATGGCGAAGATATCTACCAAGCATTAATTTTTGCAAGTGAAGAAGAAAGAAAAAAACTTGAAGAAGAAATGACGGATTTGGAGTTTACTTCTTGGTTTCCTACGGCAACAGATATTATTCCTAGAGGTGGTGGAAAAGTATCTGGAATTGATGCATATCTTGAGAAAGAAAATATAGATATAAGTGAAACCATGGCGTTTGGTGATGGTGAAAACGACATTGAAATGTTACAACATGTTCATATAGGTATAGCTATGGGCAATGCTAATGAAAGTGTTAAAAATGTAGCAGATTATATCACTGAAGATAGTGATAAAGATGGAATCTATCATGCATTAAAACATTTTGATTTGATTTAGAAAACAGTATAATAAGCGATAGTAAGGAAAAGGATAAATATGTATACAGAAGAATTAATGAGATTTATTGAAGATAGTCCAAGTATGTTTCATTCTATTTTGACTATTCGTACAAAATTAGAAAAAGAAGGATTTACTTACTTGCCAGAAGAAACTTCATGGAAGTTAGAAAAAGGAAAGTCATATTATACAATTCGTAATCATTCCAGCTTGATTGCTTTCAAGATTGGTTCAGTTCTTGATGATTACCACTTCCAGATGAGTGCATCTCACAGTGATTCACCAACATATAAAGTAAAAACTGTACCAGAATTAAAAGGACAGGGAGAATATTTAAAACTTGATGTTGAAGGCTATGGCGGAATGCTTGATTCTACATGGTTTGATAAGCCTTTAACAGTTGCAGGTAGAGCATTAGTAAGAAATGCAAATACAATCGAAAATAAACTTGTATATATTGACAAGGATTTATTACTTATTCCAAGTGTTGCAATTCATATGAATAGAGAAGCGAATAAGGGATATGAATATAACAAACAAGTTGATTTATGCCCATTAGTATCATGTGGAAAAGTAAAAGTAGGCGATTATCGCAAGATGATAGCTAATAGTCTAAACGTTAAAGAAGAAGATTTACTAGGTTTAGATTTATTTTTAGTTAATCGTCAAAAACCGGTTATATGGGGAATGGAAAATGAATTTATTTCTGCACCTAAATTAGATGACCTGGAATGTGCATATGTGACTTTAAAAGGATTTTTAAATAGTCTTAATGAACATGATGTAAGTGTTTATTGTTGCTTTGACAATGAAGAAGTTGGTTCAGGTACTAAACAAGGTGCTTTATCAACATTCTTAAAAGATACATTAAAAAGAATTCATTTAGGTTTAGGTAAAGGTGAAGAAGAATATTATCAAGCTATTGCAAAATCATTCTTAGTCAGTGCAGATAATGCCCATGCTGTTCATCCAAATCATCCTGAAAAAACTGACAGTGTTAACTGTACTTATATGAATAAAGGTGTCGTAATAAAAGAAAGTGCCAACCAGAAATATACAACAGATGCTTTCTCAAGATCAGTCTTTATGGAAATCTGTGCTTTAGCAAATAAACCATATCAATCATTTGCTAATAGATCAGATGCTGCAGGAGGATCAACATTAGGTAATTTATCGAATACACAGGTAAGTGTTCATGCAGTAGATATTGGCTTGCCTCAACTTGCAATGCATTCTTCTTATGAAACTGCTGGTGTAGAAGATATAGAATCAACAATTGAAATACTTGAGAAGTACTATAGTACAAATATTCAAATTACAAACTTTGATAAAGTGGTGTTTCAATAATAAATATTTATAAATATGATGAAAGAGAGAAGAAGTGAGGTAGCTATTACTTCTTCTTTTTCTTTCTTTTAATAACTTAACAATCATGAGAAATA
>OIWM01001832.1_pt1 | contig 19316 bp, 12 predicted proteins | sample 1587451 | NCBI WGS metagenome assembly OIWM01 (sample SAMEA3888907, study PRJEB22519) | human gut metagenome | biome: human gut; feature: human-associated habitat; material: faeces | place: Denmark | collected 2011
AAAGAAGATTTCCCGCGAGCTCTACAATATGCAGAAATCGAAATCGCGGAGCAAGTTTCCGCAATATCTGCAAAGCGAGCCGGAGGATTTCACAACCGATGAAGCGGCGCGCTTTTTTTATTTAAGCGAATATGCCGATGTTTCCTTTGCCGACGGATTGACGCTTGCCGCGCTTTCGGAGCACGGAAAAGCCTTAATTGGCAAAAATGCGGTGGAAACTCTGGCAAGTGCCTTCTCGGGGACTTGATTTTTTCGCAAAAACCATGTATACTGTTTATAACGACTATCCAAACGACTATTTTGCCTTTGATTTTGAAAAAAACGGAGATACACGGCCTATGAATGACCTTTTGAATACAGATGACAACCGGGCGGCATGGGAAGAACTCGAAAAACGCTGTCAGGCCTGCACCGGCTGCGCCTTACATAAAACCAAAACCAACACGGTTTTCGGCTGCGGCAACCGAACGTCGAAGGTTATGTTTGTCGGTGAAGCACCCGGCGAAAGCGAGGATTTGCAAGGACTTCCGTTTGTCGGTGCGTCGGGTCAGCTGCTTGACCGCTATTTGGATGCCGTGGGGCTTCCGCGCGAAAGCGTTTACATTGCCAACATCTTAAAATGCCGGCCGCCGCACAACCGTGATCCGCTTCCCGAAGAAGAGGATGTATGCATCAATTTTCTGCGTGCCCAGCTGCGGCTTGTAAAGCCGAAGCTTTTGGTCTGTCTCGGCCGCATTGCCGCCGGCCGTTTGATTAAGCCGAATTTCCGCATCACCGCCGAGCACGGCAAATGGTTTGAAAAGGGCGGCTATGAATTGTGCGCCGTATACCATCCGTCGGCTTTACTGCGCGATGCGTCCAAGCGCGAGGATATGCTATGGGATATGTGGGCCATCGCCCGGCGCGTCAAAGAGCTTTATGCCGATGAAGCGGACAAAGCGGACAAAAAGGAAGAAAACGCATGAGCGGCACGGCAAAAACAGGCGGCCGTTCGTCTTCAAAAAGTATGGAAAACGGCGAAAGATCCATGCTTTTGGGCTTGGACGATACGCTCGAAAACGGCTTTTTGGTACGGGAAACATTCCTTGCCGAAGGCGATTTCTGTCCGCCGCACTGGCACGATTATTTGGAATTTGAATTTGTCACAGACGGTCACGGCACACATATTTACAACGGCAAAAGCTATCCGCTTTCGCGCGGAAGCACGTATTTGATTACCTACGGCGATTTTCATGCCGTGCGTGCCGATGCGCCGCTTTCGATTGTCAATGTACGCTTTACCGAAGAGGTTCTGCCCGAGGAACTAAATCATGCCATTACGCGGCTTGCCGGACAATGCCTGACAGAGCTGTCAAGCGAAGAAGCGGAGCAGACTTCCCTTCTCTGCCGCAAGCTGCAAAACGAACAACGGCAAAAGCGGCCGTTTTATGCGCTTGTGTGCCAAGGCATTTTACGTGAGTTGATTGTGACGCTGCTTCGGAAAACAACGGCGGAACGGGCGGTTCACAGCGATCCGTCGTTAGTTCAGAACGCCGTTGCGCTCATTTTGCGTGATTTTCGCAAGAACCTGACGGTTGCCTCCGCGGCAAAAGCGTTATGTGTATCGCCCAACTATTTCGGTGCGGCGTTTCGCAAGGCGACCGGTGTTTCCTTCAACGAATATCTGAACCGCACACGCTTAAAATACGCCTGTGCGCTGCTTTTGCAAAGCGATCTGCCCGTTAAAAGCATTGCTTACGAGGCCGGTTATGCCTCGACCGAATACTTTTTATATGTCTTTCGCCGCTTTTTCGGCATGACGCCGAGCGCGTATCGGCGTTTCGAGGGCGGCACCGCGGAAAACCGTTGATTTTCTTACCTCCGACCGTGTTTTTCGTCTTTACAGAATTCCTCTTTTCGGGTATACTTTTCTTAGAAACCGCAGAAACGGAAGGAGAATGACGGATGTTTGATTGGAAATTATGTCTATGTCCGCACGAACAATGCAAAAACGAAAATCCGAAAACCATTGCCGCATTAACCGCGCTCGGCTATACGACAATTCCGGCGACGGTTCCCGGAAATTTTGAACTCGATCTCATGCGCGAAAACCTGCTGCCGGATCTCTATTTTTCCACCGACACGCTTGCGGCGGAGGATATGGAAAACCGCCATGTATGGTACTACACCACCTTTGAAACGGACGAGCCGGAGAGCGTTTTGCGCTTTGAGGGTGTGGATACCGTGGCCGACATTTTTGTCAACGGCACGCTTGTGCGCCAAACCGACAATATGTTTTTGCCGGTGGAGATCGACGGCGGCTTGCGCTGCGGACAAAACGAGATTGTCGTTCACATAAAGCCGGCGTGTCTTGCCGCACGCGCTTACACACTGCCAATCTCAAGCCATGCGCTGCCGTACAATTATGCGTCGCTTGCGCTGCGCAAGGCGGCGTATATGTTCGGTTGGGACATTATGCCGCGCATCGTTTCGGCAGGGCTTTGGAAGCCTGTCAAGCTGCTGCCGCCGAAAAAGAAGGATCGGATCGAAGAAATCTATTTTGTGACCAACCGCGTCAGTGAACAATACAAATTCGGAACGCTCCGGTTCCATTACCGCCTATCTTTGGACGGTGATTTTGCACGCGATTATACGGTGAACGTTCACGGCAAATGCGGCGACAGCGAGTTTTCCTTCACGACCGTGCCGTGGCACACCGACGGTGCGTTTGATTTTACGATACAGGATTGCCTGTTTTGGGCGCCGCGTCCGCAGGGCGTGCCCAATCTGTATGAGGTGACCGTCGAGCTGTATCGCGGTGACTTGCTTTGCGACGCAAAAACGCTTGAACTCGGCGTGCGCACGGTGCGGCTTCTCATGACGGAATGTGCCGGCGACGACGGCGAATTCTGTTTTGAGATCAACGGCAAAAAGACATTTCTTCTCGGCACAAACTGGGTGCCGCTCGACGCGTTCCCGTCGCGCTTTGAAGAGCGGCTGCCGAAGGCATTAGAAATGCTCGACGATATCGGCTGCAACGCCGTGCGCTGTTGGGGCGGCGGTGTGTATGAATCCGATGAATTCTATCGGTTCTGCGACCGCAAGGGCATTTTGGTATGGCAGGATTTCGGCATGGGCTGCGGCGTTTATCCCCAGGAAAAGGCGTTTGCCGAACGGTTGGAAAAAGAGATTATAGCGGTCGTCAAGCGTCTGCGTGAACACGCGTGTATCGTGCTTTGGGCGGGCGACAACGAAAACGACTGCGCCTATATGGAATGGATGGGCTATCGCAAAGACCCGAACGAGAATTTCTTAACGCGCGAGACCGTCAAGCGTGCCGTTAAGGCGCACGATTATGCACGTCCGTACTTGCCCAGTTCACCCTATATCGGCGAAGAGGCGTACAGAACCGGCAAGCCCACCAGCGAAGACCATTTATGGGGACCGCGCGACTATTTCAAGGGCGATTTCTACCGCAATGCGCAAAGCCATTTTGCCAGTGAGACCGGCTATCACGGCTTCCCGTCGGTATCGTCCCTAAAGCGTTTTTTGAAAACTCCCGACGTTATTTTCAAGCCGGACGGCACGCCGACCGACGAGTATTTGGTGCACGCCGCCATGATGGAGCCGAATCCGAACGGGCCGTATTCCTATCGCATCCGGCTTGCCTATTCCCAGGTGGAAACGCTGTTTGGAAAAGCCGAAAGTGACCTTGCCGACTTTGTTAAGGAAAGCCAGATTTCCCAAGCCGAGGCGAAAAAGTACTTTATCGAGCGATTCCGCATCGGAAAATGGCGCAGAACCGGCATTTTGTGGTGGAATTTGGTGGATGGCTGGCCGCAGGTATCCGACGCGATTGTGGACTGGTACTACACCAAAAAGCTTGCTTACCACTACATCAAGCGTTCTCAGGCACCGGTATGCCTGATGTTTGACGAGCCGGACGCAAACAAAACGTTGCGTCTTGTGGGTGTCAACGACCTTGCGGAAGACAAGACGGTCACATACACGGTAAAGGATGTGCTGTCGGGCAAAACGGTGCTGTCGGGAAATGCCAAGATCGCCGCCGACGGCTCACAGACGCTTGCGTTCCTGCCGCTTGAAACCGACGAAATGCGGTTTTACCTCATCGAATGGCAAGGCGACCAAACCGGCCGCAACCACTTTACAGCCAATATGCCGAACATCGATTACAAGACCTACCTTGCCGCCATTCAAGCGTGCGGCATGGCCGAATTTGAAGATTAGTCAAACAACCCGACAGGACAAAACAGCCTGTCGGGTTGTTGTTTGTTCTCGCGGGCGTGCGTCGGAAGAATTTTCCACCAAAAACACGTCGTGAAGCTTAAGCGCACGGAATTCTTTATCTGCCCGTTTTCTTCGAATGCTCTTCGATTTTCTGTTTCCAGCTCTGCGAAACCGGCCGCGACGCACGCATATCGGAAACGACCTCGCACACCGAAGCAAAATTCAGCTCCGTACCGACCTCATCGGCCGCATAGGTTACGGCGCGTTCTTTGGTGATGCCGAAATCGGCTGCCGTTTCGATGGCATCGATGTTAGCGCCCAAAAACAAAAACTCCCATCCGTATTTTTCCTTTTGCAGGCATACCATGTCCTTCACCATGCGGTATGTATATTCCATGCTGGCATTTTCGCAGCCGTCGGTGGTGATCACAACGATGGTTTTCGCCGGAACTTCGCTCGGAAGCGCGTTTTTATGCCGGTTGGAAACGCGTTTGACCGTTTCGCCGACGGCATCAAGAAGTGCTGTCATGCCGCGTGCGTAGTATTGGCGATTCGTCAAAGGCTCGACCTTTCGGATATCCACACGGTCGTGGATGGTTTCGCATTTGTCATCGAACAGCACGGTCGTCACGACGGCCTGTCCGGGTTCGGCTTTCTGCTTTTTCAAGAAGCTGTTGTAGCCGCCGATGGTATCTTTTTCAAGGCCGCTCATCGAGCCGCTGCGATCGAGGATGTAAACGATTTCGGTAAGATTCTTGTTCATAAAGGAAAACCTCTCTTTCATTTGATGGCACAATTGTACCACAAGAAAAGAGAGGTTTGGTCGCTTGTGAAGCGACAAATCAATTGCCAAGCAATGCTTCATCAAACGCAAACAGCGTTTCGTTTATCTCGTAAATGTCATAGCGATTATGCTCGATAAAATACTCGATGATGATATCAAACCGCAGGCTTTCCGAAAAGGCAAACCCGGCACGGGAAAGCAGGTCGCGCGCCTCGTCCATGTTTAGCCGCAAGCCGATGATGAGGGCAAAAACCGTCGCTTTTTTGGGTACGTAGTCCTTTTTTCGGATCTTCGAAAAAAGCTTGCGGTCGATGTTGGCACGCTTGTAGACCTCCACGTCGGTCATGCCCTTTTCGTCGATCAGGCGCAACAGCATTTCGGAAAAGGTCTCGGATTTCCGGTCAAGCAGATCGGCAAGCGAACGGTCTCGGAGGGCATCAAGAAGTGACATCGATGCTTGTTTGCACACAGCTTCGGACGAAGAATTCGTCTGCCTGTCGGAAAGCGGTTTTGTGCGCGGAAACGATTTCGCCTGCGGATGCGATATTTCGTCATGCGGCGGATTCTCTTTGGCGGTATAATCATGCTTGCCGGTGCTTCCCGGAAAATCGTCCGGAGCCGGTGCAGCATCAACCGGAAAAGCATCCGGAGCCGGTGCGCCAAACGGCATATTGACCGACACATCCTCCGGCATACGGCTTGCAGCCGGCGGGCGCACCTCCCGTTCGTCAATATAGCTGCGGATGTCCTCATACAGAGTCCGGCTGATTTCAAACGAGGCTTTGTCATAGACCACCAAAAAGACCAGCATATCGGTTTCCGATTCCTGCAAAAAATCTTTGATGGCATTTGTTGCAATGCGTAGTGCTTTATCCTTCGGATAACCGTAAATACCGGAAGAAATGAGCGGAAATGCGATCGATTCAAAGCCGTTTTCCGCGGCAAGTCGCAGAGAATTGCGGTAGCAATCGCCCAAAAGACGTTCTTGGTTTGCCGGGTCTTTTCCGTAAACGGGTCCGACCGTATGGATAATCGCTTTGGCTTTCAGCTTAAAGCCTTTTGTCATCACGGCATCACCGACCGCGCACGAGCCGATTTTCCGGCAGGCAAGCGCAAGCGGCAGGAAACCAGCGGCCTTAAAGATCGCGCCGCAGACGCCGCCGCCCGGCAGCAATTTGGTATTGGCGGCATTGACAATGGCATCGCAGGAAAGGGTTGTGATATCGGCACGCAGGAATGTAAGCGGCATGGGCAATCTCCTTTCAACATTAAAAAAGGTTGTCTACAGATGCAAACAACCTAAAAAGCGGAATCGTTCGATTCACTTATTCTTCTTCACCGTCGTTTTCGAGAATATCCACGATGACGCGCTTATTCTCACGGTTGGCAACGGCACGCACAATGGTGCGAACCGCTTTGGCGATTCTGCCTTGCTTTCCGATTACCTTGCCGAGGTCATTTTCATCAACCATCAGCTTTAAGTAAACCGTATCGCCATCGTCCCGTTCGGTAACGACGACGCATTCCGGCTTGTTGACGATGGAGCGCGCAAGATCTGTCAGAACCTGTTTCATGTGCAAAGACCTCCTTTAAGAACCGCCCGGCAGGCGGCATATGCGGTAAACGAATTAAAGAATACCGTTCTTTTTGAGAAGAGTCTTTACGGTTTCGGTCGGCTGAGCGCCGTTTTCGATCCATTTCTTTGCCTTGTCAGAGTCGATCTGAACGGTGATCGGATCGGTAAGCGGATTGTAGTAGCCGATTTCTTCGATGAAACGGCCGTCTCTGGGATAACGGCTGTCAGCAACGACAACTCTGTAGAAAGGAGCTTTCTTTGCGCCCATTCTCTTTAATCTGATTTTAACTGCCATGATTTCTTTCCTCCGAAAAAATAAATAATATAATCATCGCTTGAAGCGTTTTTTCGCTTATGCAAGCGGAATGATACGTGGTTTGTGCCGTGCTTAGCGGCGCTTTTTCTTATTCTTGTTTTTTGCCATCTTTTTGGCAAGCATTCTGCCGCCGAAGCCGCCGATGTTACCGCTTGTTAACTGCTTCATCATCTTTTTTGTGGCGTCATACTGCTTCAAAAGCTTATTGACATCCTCCACCTTCATGCCCGAACCGAGAGCGATCCGTTTTTTGCGCGATGCGCCGATGATATCGGGATTATCGCGTTCTTCGGGTGTCATGGAAAGGATGATGGCCTCCATGCGGTCGATCTGCTTTTCATCGACCTTGACGTCTTTTAAGGCTTTGGTGTCCACGCCGGGCATCATGCCGATGAGCTGATCGATGGGTCCCATGTTGCGAAGCTGATCGAACTGGTCGAGATAATCGGTCAGGGTGAACGACTGCTCACGCAGTTTTTTTTCAAGCTCGGCCGCCTTTTTCTCATCGAGTGCCTGTTCGGCCTTTTCGATGAGCGACAGCACATCGCCCATGCCCAAAATGCGCGAAGCCATGCGGTCGGGATAAAACGGCTCGATACAATCCATTTTTTCGCCGGTGCCGATGAATTTGATCGGCTTTCCGGTGACCTGCCTTGTCGAAAGTGCCGCGCCGCCGCGCGTATCGCCGTCGAGCTTGGTAAGGATGATACCGGTAATATCGAGCTTTTCGTTGAAAGCCTTCGCCGCGTTGACGGCATCCTGACCGGTCATGGCGTCCACGACGAACAAAATCTCGGTCGGCTCAAGTTCTTCCTTGATGCGCTTTAACTCATCCATGAGCTGCTCATCGATGTGTAAGCGTCCTGCCGTATCGAGAAACAGCATATCATGCCCATGCTTTTTGGCGTGCTCCAACGCTTCTCTTGCAATACGAACCGGATCGGTGCAGCCATCGATGGTAAACACCGGCACGCCGATGCTTTCGCCGACCACCTGCAATTGCTTGATGGCCGCCGGCCGGTATACGTCACAGGCTGCAAGCAGCGGCCGTTTGCCCTGTTTTTTGTACATGAGCGCAAGCTTGCCGGTGTGCGTGGTCTTGCCGGCGCCCTGAAGACCGGTCATCATGACGATGGTCGGCGGCTTGGACGCAATGACAAGCTTGGTGTTTTCGCCGCCCATGAGAGCGGTCAGCTCTTCGTTGACGATTTTGACAATCTGTTGGGAGGGAACGAGGCTTTCGAGCACATCGCTGCCGACCGCGCGTTCGGTGGCGGTCTTGACGAAATCCTTGACGACCTTGTAGTTGACATCGGCCTCCAAAAGCGCAAGCTTAATTTCGCGCATGCCCTCTCGGACATCGGCTTCAGTCAATTTCCCTTTATTTTTGAAGGATTTGAAGGCGTTTGACAGCCTTTCGGTTAAGCTTTGAAACATAACACTCCTTGTAATGGGACTTAAACTTGTGGAATTATTCTAAATTTAAGATAGCGCGTATTTCTGCAAGCTTTCCGGAAAGAGCCGCGTCGTTTTTGACGCACTCCATGCCGCCTATATCGGCAAGAAGCGCGGATACGGCAGTATTTTTTTCGAGAAGCCCCAACGCGTCCTCATAAAACGTGAGCTGGGTCTCGGCGTGTGTGAGCTGGTCGCGCACGCCCTGACGGGAAATGCCGGTGTTTTCGGCAATCTCCGAAAGCGACAGATCCTCGTTGCAGTATAAATCCAGTGCATTGCGCTGCTTTTCGGAAAGAAGCGAGCCGTAAATGTCGCAAAGCAAAGAAAGGCGTATTCTTTCGTTTTTCATGTCCGTGACTCCGACTCCTTACAGGCTGTAAAGTGTTTTTCTTTACAGCCCTTATATTATACTGCACACATTCGCATTTGTCAAGAGGAAAATGCAATTTTCTTTTCTTACGTGTTTTTTATTTTTGTATTTTCTCCCACAGCGCAGCATTGGTTATTCGCCGAATTCCACAAAGACACGTGTTGGCTTTCCGGCACGCAGCTTTACGCAGATCGGCAAATTGCCGAAGCCGCCGATAACATGGAAGTGCTTGACAGGGTTCGTGCTTTCATATTGCACAGCCTGATCGGATGCGGCAATTCTGACAGTGCCGCCGGCACGCTTTATGGAAAACACACCATCGGTAAGGACGGGCTGTTCATCAGCGTCACACACGACAGGCAAGTACAGCACGGCATCCTCACCGGCTGTTGCCGTAAGGACAATGCGGTTATCGTAAATCCCATAATCGAGTGAATAGGGCACATGACCGACAAAAGATATGTCCTTCAAAATGCCATCCGAATGCACGTGTGTCATGTTATCTGTTTGCGTCACGGTCATCACGGCATTCTTATCGTTGACGCTTTGCGTTCTATCCTTAACAATGCGAATGGCACAGTTGGGCATAGCAAGGTCGGTAAACGACAGCTGCATATTATACGATTCGGTTTGGACATATTCTGCCGTGACCGCATAGAACGCTAATCCGATTTTTTCATGCCACACACACGAAAGCGTACCGCCCGAAACCGACGCACCCTTATAGCAGACTGCATCGCAGTCCGTAGCAGTCACGCGTAAATTGCCTTGCGAAATCAGCCACACGTGCTGTTTCAAAAAGCTTTGCAGAGAATTTCTTGCATCACGCGGCAACGGCACATGCTTTTTAACCGAAAAGCCGTGATTGATCATATCGCACAGGCTTTTTGCGTGAGCAAACGCATGGTGTACGCATGGAGCTTCGCCATAGGAGGCGTACATCGGACCGCCGAACAAATGTCCGTTTTTCGTACAACGGCATAGCAGCTCAAAGTTGCGTTCGGCAGCTTCGGCAAACACAGCATCACGTGCGGCAAGAATCGACAACGCGCCGCCGGCGCCGTCAGATGTGCGGCTTCCCCAATACGTCCACTTGTTGGCACGTGTTCCCCAAGAGTTATCCCAAGCACCGTCCGGAAGCATAAAGCAAATATGCGCCTTATACATTTTTTCGGCAAGCTGCATATACGCGTCATCGTCGACAAAATAGGCGAATTCGACCATGGAAACCAGCGATTCTTCCACGTTATAGCCAAGGTCAACATAGACGCATCCCTTTGGTGTCACAGCTCCGTATTCACCCTCTCCGGCAAGCAGGAAATCTTCATCAATCTGTTCCTTGACATAAGCTGCCCAATGGTAGGCCTTCGGCTTGTAGGATTCGTTGCCGGTCAATTTGAATGCCAAGGCATTCAAAGCGGAAAACGCGGCATAATAATTGATGTTTGCGCCGATTTTCGGCAGATAATCCTCACAAAAGGCGATCATTTGCAGAAACTCGTTATACCATGCATCATACGTGTCCGTATCTAAGCATTTACCGTGATACAACAGCGTTTTTCCCAAGGCGGTGGCAAAAAAGGCGGTGGTTGCACACCACGTGGAGAGTTTGTCGTTGCCATAGCATCCGACCCGACGAAACGTATTATTCTTTGTCCACCGCATCACAAGCTTTGCGGCATTCAGATATTTTTCATCCTTTGTTTGGTCGTACAAAAGCACGAAGGGATACACGGCATCGCCGATACGACCGTGTATCATGGCACAAGATGGGCAAAGGATGCCACCGGTCATGATTTTTTCGTTTGTGTCGGTTAATTGCAATTCGATTAAGCGATCGCACCAGGATTTCAGCAAGTCGTAATACGGATTCATTTCACATTTTTCCTCATTTTCATTTTTCGGCACTGTACAGCCGATACTGTAATACTACCACATCTTTTTTCGGAAATCAAGAATCTCTCGGCAAATTTCTGTTTTTTGTGTATAATTGTCAAGAAAATGCACCGTTTTCGTCCGAAAGCAATGGCGGCTGAAAACATCACTGCTTCGTCGAAAAACAACCACCTTCCAAGAACACTTCACAGCGAAAAAACGATTTTTCTGTTTTGTACAGCAAAATACGCACCAAAAAAGTGTTTTTTGCACTTGACAAACCGCCTGTGCGCTGTTATACTGGTCTTATCAAAAGCTGTACCTATACTTATAAAAAAGGAGATCCCGCATGAAATATCCGCCTATTTTTAAAGATGTGCCGCACATGATCCATGGCGGCGACTACAACCCCGATCAATGGTTAGATTACCCGGAAATTCTGTCCGAAGATATCCGGCTTATGAAACTTGCCGGAATCAACAGCGCCACCGTCGCCATTTTTGCCTGGTCGGCGCTCGAACCGCGTGAGGGCGAATTCCATCTCGACTGGCTGGAAGAAATTGTTGATAACCTTTACAAAAACGGCATTTACACCGTATTGGCTACCCCCTCCGGCGCACGCCCGGCTTGGCTTGACCTCGCCTACCCCGAAGCATGCCGCACCGAATCCAACGGAGACAAACGCACGCATGGCGTCCGTCAAAACCACTGCATGACCTCCCCCGTCTTTCGCGAAAAGGTGGCGAAAATCGACCGGGTGCTTGCCGAACGCTTTGCAAATCATCCGGGCGTGAAAATGTGGCACATTTCCAACGAATTTTGCGGCTTCTGCTATTGCGAGAAGTGTAAGCAGAAATTCCGTTCGTTCTTGCGCGAAAGATATCATAACGACATAAAAGAACTCAACCACGAATGGTGGACGGCGTTCTGGAGCCACACTTTTGACGATTTCGACCAGATCGACCCGCCCGGTCCGTTAGGCGAAAACTGCGTCCATGGGTTAAATATCGATTGGATGCGTTTTACGACGTGGAACACCTGCGATTTTCTCGACAGCGAGGCGGCTGTGCTGCGCCAATATGCACCGAACATTCCGATTACCACCAACCTTATGGGAACATACCGGTATTTGAACTATTTTGAAGTGGCAAAGCATATCGATGTGGTTTCGTGGGACGCGTATCCGCATTTCCACAATCCGGCGATTTCCGACGCGGACGCAGCCTTAAACGTCGGCTTCAAGCACGACTTGATGCGTTCGCTGTTACGCCGTCCGTTTATGCTCATGGAAAGCACGCCGAGCTGTGTCAACTGGGCAGAGATTAACAAGATGAAGCGTCCGGGAATGCACCGGCTTGCCTCCTTGCAGGCGGTGGCGCACGGCGCGGACACCGTTCAGTATTTCCAATGGCGCAAATCGCGCGGTGCTTCCGAAAAATTCCACGGTGCGGTGGTCGACCATGAGGGCAGCGAAAACACGCGTGTGTTCCGTGAGGTGGCGGCACTCGGCAAGGACTTGGCGAAGCTCGATGAGATTATCGGAACGGACACACCGATCGAGGTCGGCATTGTCTACGATTGGGAGAACGAATGGGCGATCGCTGATTTCCAAGGCTTCAAAAAGAACCGCGGGTATGAAGAAACGGCCTGCACGTTTTACCGTGCGTTCTTTGGTCACGCAAGGAATATCGATTTTGTCACGCGCGAGGGCGATTTTTCGCGCTACAAGCTGCTTGTCGCGCCGATGTTATACATGACAAGCGAAAAGACGGCGGCACTTCTCGAAGAATACGTGCGAGAAGGCGGTACGCTTGTTTGCACCTATATGACGGGCTATGTGAACGAAAACGATTTGGTGCATCTCGGCGGCTTCCCGGGCGGCATTTTGCGGAAGGTCTTCGGCCTTTGGGCAGAGGAAATGGATGTTTTGTACGACAATGAGCGTATGCAGAACGAATATACGGAAAACGAACTCGGCCTGTCCGGCACGTTTGAATCGCGCGATTTCTGTGAGGTCATCCATCCCGAAGGTGCAGGGGTCATCGCACGCTACACCGCCGATTACTACGCCGGAACGCCGTGTATCACGGTCAACAACTACGGCAAGGGCAAGGCCTATTTCATCGGCACGCGTCAAAGCGTCGAGGAAACCGAGAAAATCGTCAACGCTATTGCCGCAAAAGCCGGTATTTCCAAAATTCTTGCCGCCGAAATTCCGTCGGGCGTTAAGGTTTTGTCACGAACCGACGGAGAGCACAACTACATTTTCGTCCTAAATTACACGACGGAAAACCGCACCGTGCTGTTGGATGCCGGCGAATACACCGATCTTTTGGACGGAAAAACGTATACCGGTTCGGTAACGCTCGAAAAATACGGGGTGAAGGTTTTGAAACATTCCGTTTGAAACGTCTAAGCGGCAAAAGCGTATATAACAACCCTTCCGACACGTGTCGCGTGCCACCTTCCCTTACACAGGGAAGGATGAAAAGCTGCCGCATTTTCATCACGAAACACGGGCGCAAAAACGAAAGACTGTCGATTTTTTATGAATCGGCAGTCTTTTGCTGTTATTTCGGGCGGTTTTATGCCTTTTTACGGATGGTATACACGACACTTGCAAGCGGCGAAATGCGTCTGTCCATCGTTTCATAGTCAGGTTGGTCGGAGCGTTTGGTGAAGATATAGCCGTTCGGCAGAGTCACATCGCCGGTCACGCCATCGGCCTTTTCGACGGTCAATTCGATATCGTCGCCCTTACGCACCCACGAAACGCTCACCTTTCCGGCAACCGTTTCGTAGAATGCCGAGGCATTGTCAAGTGACGGAATAAAGCTCGGATTGACGCGGACATACGCCGGGTTATCCTTGTACGGATTGATTTGCAGACCGGCGACATGGCGGATAAAGAAGCCGGAATAGTCGGACATAAAGTGGTGATTGAGCGAGGTGGCATAGCCGTTGACCGTTGCGTTGAAGGTTTCGGGGTTAGACGCAAGGCCGAATTTATCCACCCAAATGCCATAGGACGGTGCGTCGGTACGCGTAATAAGCTTATAGGCAAGCGCAGCGTCGCCGTGTGCGGCAAGTGTGCGGAACAAAACGCGCACGCCGATCATGCCGCAGTTGAAGTGGTCGTCCGCTTCATGCACAAATTCCAAAAGGCGGCGATAGGCTTCCGGCTTTTCACCCTTTTCAAAGATATCGTAGTACAGACCCATTGCCTGCGCCGCCTGACACGAGCCGCGCATGGTCATGGTATCGTAATCGATCATGCGGTCGCGCACGGCTGCAAGAAACTCGTTTCCGAGCGTTTCGGCAAACACGCTTTGCACCTTCATGCCGCACACATCAAATAAGAATTTCGCTTTGCGGCAGATGTTGACGCAGGTAATGGTATCGGACACTTCGGTCGGGCAGACATGGTTGGAGCCGCCGGCACGCATGGCATGGCACCAGTCGCCAAGGCCGATGCAAATGCTGCCGTCAGCACTGCGGCGTTTCGAAATATAATTGAGATAACGCATGACCGCCGTCGAGCAAAGCTCGAACAAATCTTTATTGCCGCGGTAAATATACGCCTGATACGGCAGCTCCACAAGCACCTGATCCCATACCGGGCCGTTGCCCCACGCATAGCCCCAGCCGGCGGTCGGGATAATGCCCGGAATCGCGCCGTCCTCGCGCTGGGAGGCACAGATGGCCTTTAGCCATTGCTTCCAGCTGCGTTCAACCGCCAAATTCTGAATCATATGCTCGGCCGACATTCCGGCATCGCCCGTCCAGCCGTTCTTTTCGCGGTGCGGACAATCGGTCGGAAAATACACAAAGTTTGCAAGGTCGCTGATACGGGCATTGCGCTGCAGGATATTTGCGATGCGGTCGGAGCAGGAGAAATTGCCGCGTTCGGCGATATCGCTGTTCTGCACGAGCATGGTGACGGTTTCGTCGGTGATCTGTTCTTTTTCCGCGCCGATGACAAAGAAATAGCGTGCGCCGTGGTATGTGAACGACGGGATATATTCCTCCACGCCCTCGCCTTTGCAGATATACATATCTCTTTGGCAGAAACCGAACGGATAGAACATCTGAATGTTCTCAAAGCAAACGCCGCCGTCCGGGTCACAGTATTCCGAGGCCTGGAGGATGATCTTTTGCCCTTTTTTGCCTTGGATCTTCAATTTCGGCACGCAAGCCGTGTTTTCGGAAAACTCAAACACAAAGCCTTTTTCCTCTTTTTCCGGCTTATAAAACGTGTTTTCGGAAATTTTCCACACATCGGGGCGGATGGAGGCCGGATTCTGAAGCGGCATCTGATAGCCCTCATAGATTTTGACCGGCTTTAGCTCCTTGGTCACGACGATTTTATCGGTATCGTTCGCGCAAGCCTTTCCGCGTGCCGGTTCGGTCGGGATAGCTGCGCACCAGCCGCTGTCGTCAAAATCGGGTTTATTCCAGCCGTCAAGTTCCTTGGTCGCGTCGTAGAACTCGCCGCTGCGCAGGTCGTCGAAAACAATCGGCGACGGTGCGCATTTGAAGCTTTCATCGGCTTCAAACTGTATTTTTTGCTCGCCGATTTCCGCTTCAAACGCAAAGGCAAGCTTGGGTGCTGAACGGAAAGGTGCTTTTTCGAAATCCCAAATAAAGCCGCCGATGCTGTTGGACATACCGTTGCCCAAAAGAAAGGCAAAGCAGTTTGTGCCGGCAGTTAAGTAAGCACTTACATCATAGGTATCGTAAAACAGAATGTCGTCGGGATTGGTGATATACGGTGCGAGGCGCGATGCGGTAAGCTCGGTGCCGTTGACCCAAAAGCGGTAGAAGCCGGTGGAGGTCAGCGTGACCGTGGCTTTCTCGGGCAGTTTCTCCAACGAAAACGTTTTGCGGATATAGGGTGCGTTTACGGGCGTTTCATAGGTGGCATAGTTTTGTGTTGCTTTGATAAATTTACTTGAAAACATGGTCATACTCCTTACGTGCGGTGAACGTTTTTTCTCTCCCGACTCATTGTATCACGGCTGACAGAAAATGTAAAGTTGGCATTTTTCACCAAAAGAAAGCGTGTTTTTTAGGCATTCTGCTCATAAATGCCGCCGTCGCACACGTGATGATCAAGCGGTATCTCTTCCATCAGAGCAAATGAGAAAATCACGGCGTTTTTCACGGGTGCTTTGGTCATATCCGCCACCGCGCGGCAATAGAATGCCAGCTGGTTGGCATAGCGGTCGGCAAGCACATGTTCCTCGCCCGGCTTTACATGGTCGGTTTTGAAATCGATGACCGTATAGCTTCCGTCCTTCTCACGGATAAAGCAGTCGATAACGCCCTGCACCAGCACAAAATCGTCGGTTTCGGGTGCGTCGGCAAGCACGTCTCCGGCCGCGACCTTGAGATTGAAGCGCAGCTCACGAAAGACTTGTTCCGCCGAACGGATTTTTTCATACAAGGCAGTCTTGAAAAAGCCGTTCAGTTTTCCGAAATCCAACAGATCGCGCTGCGTTTCCGTCAAAAAGCCATCTGAAACAAGCCGTTCCGCTTCGATTTTCGCGCCATGCGTTTCACACGCCGCAAAATCGGCAAACTGCATGAACACGTGCATGGCTGTTCCGCGTTCAGCAGCACTCGTTTCCGCCGTTTCGTGCACAAAATCCGGGATCTCGCGCTTCTGCCGCTCGCCGAGTGCGGCAAGCGATGCGTCCTCATAATCGATAAGGCCGTTTTTCAACAGCGAAACGGTTAATTTCGGCGGCACGGCGCAGAGTGCCTTTAAGCGTGCACTTCTGGAAGCGATGGAGGTGCGGATTTTTTCTAAGAGTGTTTCATCCGGCGCATAGGTTGGCGTTTGGCCGGTCGGTGCGGCATTTTCAAGAGCCGCATCCGGCAGCATTGCGGGCGTTTCGGCGTCTTCTGTGCAGACGACCGTGCGAACCTCGACAAACGTTCGTCCCGCAGCATCCGCAAACGGCACCGTCACTTCGCCGCCACATCCGGCAGCAAGCGTTTCGAACGGCTTTTGCGTGGCGAGAAAGCCGAACATCCTGTCGAGAAACGATTTTCCGTGCGCGGCATTTTCCGGGTCGTCGAGTGCGTTAAGTATCGGCGCGGCAAAGGTGGACTCGTCGCCGTTTTTCGGTTTGATCGGCTTCGGTGAGGCCGTGATATACAATCGGTCTCTTGCACGGGTCAGAGCGACATACAAAAGGCGCTTATATTCATTCGCTTCGCCAAGGTCATCCTCCGCCTCCAAAACGGTTCGGAAGGGTGTCGTTGCCGTAACAAAGCCGTCGTTCCCGGCGACGGAGCGGATATCGGCATAGCCTTTCAGCCGAAACGCCAATCCATAGGTATCCGACATCAAGAAAGCGTTTTCCGAAGAAGACGGTGCGCGGTCGGCATTGAACAGAAAACAAACCGGGAATTCCAAGCCTTTGGAACGGTGGATGGACATGATATGAATGCCGCCGAAGGTATCGCTGCAGCTTTTGAGCCCTTCGCCGGAACGGATATCGTTCATATAGTCCAAAAAGGCACCGATTCCGCGGAACACCGTGCTGTCAAATGCGCGCGCTTTGTCGTACAGCAGCATGAGATTTTTTTTGCGTGCTTCGGGCGAAAGTCTGCCGAACATCGATTCATCGCCGGCCGCACAAATGGCCGGTAAATCGGTAAGCGCATACATTTTCCGCAAGAATTCCGACGCGCCGCAGCCGCGCGACAGTGCACGGAGTTTTTCGAGAAGCGACAAGAAGGCTTGGCATTTGTCTGCCAGCACTGCGCCTGCCTGTATGCCCTGCTCTGCGTCCGACGCTTCGTCCGGCATTGTTTCCGTCTGCGCCGCAAGGCAAAGGGCTTCATACAGCGATTTATGCTTTGCCGGCAGCCGGATCTGCACCAATTCATCATCCGTAAAGCCGCCGATGGGCGAACGCATCACACCGGCAAGCGGAATGTCCTTTTGCGGATTATCCGTGGCGGCCAAAACCGACAGTGCTAAGCGAATCTCTCGGCGGTCGAAAAAGTTTTCGCCCTTTTCGCACACCACCGCCATGCCGCGTGCGGCAAAAAAGCGTTCCAACTGCTTGGCCGCGTCCCATTTGGAGGTAAGAATTGCGATATCCGCAAGCGTATAGTGCCGCCCGGTGCTGTCGCACGCATCCGGATCGTTTAGCAATGCCACGATTTCGCGGTATAACACAGCGGCTTCGGCTGCGCGGCGGCTTTCCGAGGTCTTATCCGCAAGCGCATCGGTATTGCACAAAAGAATATGTACCGGTTCATTGAGTGCGTCTTTATCGGCACGCGAACACGTCAGGCGTTCTTGCTCGTTATAATCGTCAAAGACCTTTTCAAACACCGCGTTGGTAAAATCGATCACGCTCTGCGCACAGCGGAAGTTATCCGACATGAACAGTCTGCGGCGCGCCTCGCCCTCTTTTTCGCAGGGTGCGAAGGTGTCGCGGTAGTGCATGAAAATACCGGGCGTTGCGCCGCGGAAGCGGTAAATGCTCTGCTTGGCATCACCGACCAAAAAGCGGCCGCACTCCGTACCGTCGGCGGTTTTGCGCGACAGTGCAAGAAAAATTTTGTCTTGGATCGGATCGACGTCCTGATATTCGTCGATATACAGCTCATCAAACAAGTTAGACGTTTCGGCGGCAAGTGCGCTCGGCGTTTGCGCCGCGTCGTCGTCATACAACAGCTTTAACGTCAGCCGCTCCACGTCCGAAAAGCTCAAAATACCGTGCGTCCGTTTGACATCCCACAGGCGGTTTTCGATCTCTTCAAGCATCTCCCGGAGAACCTCGGCAATGTGCAGGCAATCCGCGGCACACAGCTGTACAAGCTCACTCGAAGCCGAAAAATAGCGTTTGCGCACGGCTTTTACCTCGTCAAGTGCGCTTTTGCGGCGTGCCACGAGCAGCGGCGCATCCGGGTTTTCGATTTTTTGGATGCGCGGACTTGGCTTAAAACGGGTATCTGCGGCTTCCTTCGCGGCACGGTATCCGGCACCGAGGCTGGATGCAATGATTTTCAGCGTTTCCAAATCGTTTTCGAGAACCGGCGTGATGGTTTTGTGCATTTGTTCATCGGCTTCACATTCGTCAAGCGCGTTTTCGCAGACCGTGATCGCCGTGCTTACGCTTTGGTACAGCGCGTCATGAAACGCTCGTCCGTAGGGCGTGTCAAACAGCTCGTCGGCTTGCATGACCTCGCGGTACAGCTCACAGGCCTGCGCCAGAAAGTCGCGCGGCGACGGCCGGTGCAGCAAGTCCTTGTACAGCTTTTTCAAGGTATCAACAAACGCATCGTCGTTGCGCGGCGCGGAAAACATATCGTAGGCGGTGAGAAAATAATCGTCTTTGCCATTTTCTCTGTTCCGGCGGCATAAAGCCATTTTTTCTTCGATAAGCTCGTCGATGATGCCGTCCAAAAGCACGTCCATTTCGGTGTCGTCGGCAATGCGCAGCTTGCTCGGCAAGCCCAAAAGCTCGGCGTGTTCGCGGACAAAGTCGTAGCAGAACGAATCGATCGTGCAGATTTTCGCCTGCGGCAGCAAAGCAAGGTTTTTAACGGCCGCGCTGCGCACCGCTTCATCCGGCGCATTTTCGACCGCGTCGGCAAGGGCTTTGCGGATACGCTCGCACAATTCTCCGGCGGCGGCATTGGTAAAGGAGACAATCAAAAAACGCGTGATGTCCGTCGAAGAGCC
>OIWM01001833.1_pt1 | contig 19312 bp, 18 predicted proteins | sample 1587451 | NCBI WGS metagenome assembly OIWM01 (sample SAMEA3888907, study PRJEB22519) | human gut metagenome | biome: human gut; feature: human-associated habitat; material: faeces | place: Denmark | collected 2011
TCAAAATTGACCTGCGGCTCAACGAGCAGGAAATGGAGCGGCTGCGCCGGGATGTAGCCCGGTCCGGCTGGTCCCGAGAAAAATATCTGCGGGCGCTGATTGAGCACAGCTCTATCCGGGAGATGCCCTCCATGGATTTGATCTCAGTGCTCCGCAATCTGCAGCAGATCAATAACAACATGAATCAGGTGGCCCTGATCGCCAACGCCAAAGGCTTTGTAGATACGACGGCCTACTGGGAAAATGTCGAGCTGCTGAAGGAAACCATTCACGAACTGCTGGAGGTGATGTACGGTTCATGGCAGTAACTTCGCTGTGGCGCGTCAAAGGGTACATCGGCAAGGTGCTCCTCTACGCCGAAAACCCGGACAAAACCGCAAGCCCAGAGACGATCCCATCCCCGGCAGGGGTGAACCGGGACACCCTGGAGGATGTGATCGCCTATGCCGGTCGTGAGACGGCGACCAATCAGCGGCAGCTGGTCACCGGCATCAACTGCAATGCGGGGACCGCCCGCAGTGAAATGATGGCCGTGAAGAAGCGATTCCGAAAGGAGGACGGAACCATCGCTTATCACGGCTATCAGTCTTTTCGGGAGGGCGAGGTCACGCCGGAGCAGGCGCACCGCATCGGCATCCGGCTGGCGGAGGAGCTGTGGGGCGGCCGGTATCAGGTGCTGGTAGCCACCCATCTGGACAAGGCGTCCCACATTCATTCGCACTTTGTTATCAACACGGTTTCCTTCGTGGACGGAAAGAAATTCTACCGTTCCAACGGAGACTACGCCCGCATGCGGGAGGTCTCCGACCGGCTGTGCCGGGAGTATGGCCTTTCGGTGATCCGCCGTCCGGAGGGCAAAGGCAAGAATTACAGGGAGTGGTCTGCCGAGAAAAACGGCAAACCCACCAACCGCAGCCGGATCCGTGCCGACATTGACCGTGCCATTGGGGGCTCCCTGACGGAGAATGAATTTTTCGATGCTTTGGAGGAGATGGGCTACGAGCTGAAGCTTACCGCTGCCTCCGGCAAGGCGCTGCAGCGTCCCTCTCTGCGCCCGCAGGGTTCGGAGCGGTTCTATCGCTTCGACCGGCTGGGCGAGGAATATACGCTGGACGCCATTGAGAGCCGGATTCTGGAGCGCATCCGCAGACAGGAGCCCTTCCCGGAGGAGGAACAGCGGCGGTATCGCAAGTACCGCACCGAGCATCCGTCCCGCACCAAGGCCAAGGGAATTGCAGCGCTCTACGATTATTACTGCTACGAGCTGCACATTCTGGTCCGCTTTCCGGCTTCTGCGCCGAGGCTCTCCGCCGCTATGCGGCAGGACCTGCGGAAGCTGGACCGGCTGGATGCGCAGACCCGATTCCTGGCGGAGAATCAGATCGAGACCGCCGCAGATCTGGATGCTTATCGGGAGCGGGCCGGTCATGAGATCACGGCTCTGACCGCCGAGCGCACCGACCTGCGGAACAAGCTGAAACGGACGATCCGCACCGGAGACGAGGCTGCGGTCATGGAGGGGAAGCTGCAGATCGCAGCCATTTCGGGAAAAATCATGAAATTGCAGAAGAATCTGAAAACCTGCGATAGCGCCCAGAAGCGTGCCGAGGAGATTCAGGCGCAGCTGGAAGCGCTGCATGACGAGAGAAAGGAGAAAAAAGATGAACTATTCGGGAGAAGCAGCGGAACAGGTCGTGAGGATGAGCCTCAACGGCGTTGAGGTCGCTGCAAAAATCAGCGGCAAGGCAGCCGAGCGGCTGGCCGTGCTGCTGTATGCGGTTCTGCGGGAGCAGAAGAAAACCAGGGGCAAGATCCGCCTGACGAATATGCTGAAAAACGGCAAGGAGCTGAAGGTATTTGCCGTCAGGGACAATGAGCTGCAGAAATTCTGCGAGGAAGCCAAGAAATACGGTGTTCTCTACTGCGTGCTGAAGGACAACAAAGCGGAGGACGGCCTGACGGACATCATGGTCCGGGCAGAGGATGCCGGGAAGATCAACCGCATTTTTGAGCGTTTCGGTCTGGCTACGGTGGATATGGGCTCCGTCAAGACGGAGATCCGGCAGACCCGGGAGGAAAAGTCCAAATCCGGTGAGGATATCCCCGCCCCGGAGCGAACGGCGGTGGAGGACAAGCTGGAGCAGTTCCTGGAGGCGGTGACCGCCGAGCGGCCGAACCCCACGGCAGAGCAGCCGGAAACGGAAAACCCCACCATGGCCCGGACTGCGAAGTCCCGTCCGTCCGAGCCTTCCTCCGGGAGCAGAAGCCCCCGAGGCGACGTGGGTGTCTCTGAACGGGAAGCTTCCCGCCCCTCCGTGCGGGAGGAGCTGCGGGAGATTCGCCGGGAGCAGAGACAGAAGTCGCCGGAGACTGACCGGGAACGGGTACACATTCCCGCGCGCATCAAAAAGGATGAGGAGGTGAGCCTTTGATGGCAGAAGAAAAGGTGGTCGTCACGCTGGACAACTTTGAACAGCGGCTGATGGTCAGCGTTCTGGCGGATTTCCGCAATGACCTGATCCGGGACGAGAAGCCCACGGAGGATGTGGACGAGCTGATTCTGAAGGTCATTGACGCCCCAACGGAGAAAGCACGAAAGAAGGCGGATCGTGCGGCAAGATAAGTTCTCCCGGCAGAATATCCTGCTCTATTGTCTCGGCACGATCCCGGTGACTTGGCTGGCGCTGCTGATCGCGCCGTACATGGAGGGCGGTCTGGCAGGGCTGATCCGGAACTTTGGGCCTGCAATGGAGAACCCGTTTCATGTTGTACTCTGCGCAGACAGCGGCAGAGTGGCCGCCGTGCTGCTTTTGTGCTATGCGCTGGCCATCGGTGTCTGCCTCTCCACCCAGCGCAATTACCGCAGGCGGGAGGAACACGGCTCTGCCAAGTGGGGCTCCACGGCGCAGGTCAACAGGAAATACGCCGACGCCCACTCCACGGAGAACAAAATTCTGACGCAGAATGTGGCCATTGGTCTGGACGGCCGCAAGCACCGGCGCAACCTGAACACGCTGGTCTGCGGTGGCTCCGGCGCAGGAAAAACCCGCTTTTTTGCCAAGCCGAACCTCTGCCAGGCAAATTCCAGCTATGTTGTACTTGACCCGAAGGGAGAGCTGCTCGTGAGCACCGGCAAACTACTGGAGGCAAAGGGGTATTCTATCCGGGTGCTGGATCTCATCAACATGGACCGGAGCCACTGCTACAACCCCTTCGTGTATCTGCGAGATGACAACGACATTCAGCGTCTGGTGACGAACCTGTTCAAAAACACCACACCGAAGGGCAGCCAATCGCAGGACCCCTTCTGGGATCAGGCGGCCACCATGCTGCTTCTGGCACTGGTCTTCTATCTGCACTACGAGGCCCCGCCGGAGGAGCAGAATTTTCCTATGGTCATGGAGATGATCCGGGCCGGAGATGTCCGGGAGGATGACGACACCTACAAGTCCGCTCTGGACATTCTCTTCGAGCGGCTGGAGATGCGCAATCCGGAGCACATCGCCCTGAAATACTACCGGAACTATCACTCCGGTAGCGGCAAGACGCTGAAGTCCATCCAGATCACGCTGATCTCCCGCCTGGAGAAGTTCAATCTGGACAGTCTGGCCAGCATTACCCAAAACGATGAACTGGAGCTGTGGAGCCTGGGAGAGCAGAAAACGGCGATTTTCGCGGTGATCCCGGACAATGACAGCTCCTTTAACTTTCTCGTGGGAATGCTCTACACCCAGCTGTTCCAGCAGCTTTATCATCAGGCGGATTTCGTCCACGGTGGAAGGCTTCCCGTGCCGGTGCATTTCCTCATGGACGAGTTTGCGAACGTCGCATTGCCCGATGAATTTGACAAACTGCTGTCCACCATGCGCTCCCGGGAAATCAGTGTCAGTATCATCATCCAGAACCTCGCCCAACTGAAGGCGCTGTTTGAAAAGCAATGGGAGTCCATCGTCGGCAACTGCGATGAATTTCTCTATCTCGGCGGCAACGAGCAATCCACCCACGAATATGTATCCAAGCTTCTCGGCAAGGAAACCATCGACACCAACACCTATGGACAGTCGAAGGGACGCAACGGCAGCTACTCCACCAACTATCAGCTGGCGGGCCGGGAGCTGATGACCCCTGATGAGGTGCGCATGCTGGACAACCGGTATGCGCTTCTTTTTATTCGCGGGGAACGTCCGCTGGAGGATTTCAAGTACGACATTCTGAAGCATCCCAACATTACCCTCACCACCGATGGAGGAGCCGAGCCCTACCGGCACGGCGAGGATCTCATCAGCATTGCGGCGCTGTCCATCGATGAGCGCCTGCTGAAAAAGGCCGGTATGAAACCGGTCAGTGACGAGGAGTACCTCTGCTTCAGCGAGGAGGAGTTCGAAGAACTACTACACAAGAAAATGGAGGAGAAAAAGCATGAACAAGAAAACCAATAAAATCGAGACACCCAACAAGGTCAAAAAGCGCTTCCGGCTCTATGCCTGCACGGTGCTGTGCGTGGCGCTGATGCTCTGTTTTGCTGTTCCGGCCTTTGCCGCCGGTGACCCCATTGAGGTGGTCAATAACCTGAGCAGTTTCATCTTCGGCCTGATCCGCGCCGTCGGCCTGATCATTCTGGGCTGGGGTGTGGTGCAGGTGGGTATGTCCTTCCAGAGCCATGACCCCAGCCAGCGCAGCAACGGCTTTCTGACGCTCGCAGGCGGCATTGTGATCACCTTTGCCAAGGAAATTCTGGACCTGATCGTAGGTTGACCGGTTATCTGAAAACACGGGGCGGTCTCCTTGTGAGAGGCCGCCCCGGAGGGAGGTGCAACTATGTCGGATAACTGGGTCGTACAGAATCTGGAGAACGCACTGGAAGTCTGGAATGAAAAGCTGGCGGAGATCTGGACGCTCATCACCCAGTCGCCGCAGGCCTTCAAGGGCGGCTCCATCTGGTCCGTGATCGTTAGTGTACACGGGGCGCTGCAGGCAATCGGCTATGCACTGCTGGTGCTCTTTTTTGTCGTCGGCGTCATGCGGACCTGCGGCAGCTTTGCGGAGGTGAAAAAGCCGGAGCATGCCGTGAAGCTGTTTGTCCGCTTCGCTATCGCCAAGGGCGTCATCACCTATGGCATGGAGCTGATGCTGGCATTTCTGGAGATCATTCAGGGCGTTATCAGCACCATCATGAGTGCAGCAGGCTTCGGCGGCACAGCGGAAACGGTATTACCGGCAGAGATCGTGATGTCCATTGAGGACTGCGGCTTCTTCGAGTCGATCCCACTCTGGGCGGTGACGCTCATCGGCGGGCTGTTCATCTGGGTGCTGAGCTTTGTGATGATCCTGTCGGTTTATGGCCGGTTTTTCAAGCTCTACATGTACACGGCCATCTCGCCCATCCCCCTGTCCACCTTTGCCGGAGAGCCGACGCAGAATGTGGGAAAGAGCTTTCTCAAAAGCTACGCAGGCGTCTGCCTGGAGGGAGCCATCATCGTGCTGGCCTGCATTATTTTCTCGGTGTTTGCGTCCAGCCCGCCTGTGGTAGATCCAAACGCGGCGGCAGCCAGCATGGTATGGAGCTATATCGGCGAGCTGATCTTCAATATGCTGATTCTGGTGGGTTCCGTGAAGATGGCAGACCGGATCGTAAGAGAGATGATGGGGCTGTAAGGAGTACGCCGTGAAGCAAAAACGCAAAGTGATTTGCTTTGCTGATACATGTGTCTGCGTGGAAGAAATTCGGCAGGCGAAAGAATTTGATGACAAGGAAAGGGGTATGTCTTAATGTTTTATCAGATTTACAATATTCATCTTCTGAACGGCGAGGTGATTCAGGCGTCCGAACCGTATGACCTTCCTACGAACAAAGGCTTAGTCGGAATGTTCAAGCGAATGGAAGAAAATGATATTCTGACGGTCAATGACCTGCTTCTGGGTTCCGCCTATATTCCAAGGAAAAGCATTCTTTATCTTGCAACCGGTGATGTTGTGGAGGGAAAAGCATGGAAGTAAAAATCAACCGCGAAATTCGCAGCTACACAGAAGCCATGTTCTTCGGACTGTCCATGCGGCAGTTCTTTTTTTCGGCCGCAGCGCTGGGAGTGGCCGTGCTGCTGTACTTTCTCCTGAAGCCCTATGTAGGAACGGAGACGGTTTCGTGGATGTGCATTCTGGGCGCGGCTCCCTTTGCAGCGCTGGGCTTCATCACCTACCACGGCATGACGGCAGAGCAGTTCCTATGGGCATGGCTGCGCTCAGAGCTGCTGGAGCCGAAAGAGCTGAAATTCGAATCCGAGAATACCTATTACGAGGCGCTGAAGGGCGTCATCGAAAACCATGAAAAGGAGGCACTGAAGTATGATGCGATCCATTAAATCCATCCTGAGCACAGGCCGGGAGCGCTATAAGGTTCCCCGGAAGGTACAGGACGTCATTCCCATCCGCCGCATCTGGCCGGATGGGATTTTTCTTGTGGGCAATAAGTTCGTCAAGAGCTGGAAGTTCACCGACATCAACTATCTGGTGGCCAGCCGGGAGGACAAGGAGCGGATGTTCCTGACCTACTCAGAGCTGCTCAATTCGCTGGACAGCGGAGCCACCACCAAGATCACGGTGAACAACCATCACCTGAAGCGTTCGGACTTTGAAGACTCCATCCTCATGCCGCTGAAGGCCGACGGGCTGGACGAGTACAGGGAGGAATACAACAAAATGCTGCTGGACAAGTCCGTGGATGCCAACGGGATCCTGCAGGAGAAGTATGTCACCGTCACCGTGGCCAAGAAGAACATTGAGGAAGCCCGTGCCTATTTTGCACGAGTTGGGGCGGATCTTGTGCAGCACTTCGCGGCGCTGGGCTCCCGCTGTACAGAGCTGACGGCACTGGAGCGCCTGCGTATCCTCCACGACTTCTATCGCTCCGGTGAGGAAAATGCCTTCCCCTTCGACCTGAAGGACAATATGCGTAAAGGCCACTGCTTTCGGGATTACATTTGCCCGGACAGCATCGAAAAGCATGCCGACTACCTGAAACTGGGCGAGCGCTGCGCCAGAGTTCTGTATCTCAAGGACTACGCCAGCTACATCAAGGACAGCATGGTAGCCGAGCTGACAGATCTCAACCGCAACATGATGCTTTCCATCGACGTGATCCCCATCCCAACCGACGAGGCTGTCCGGGAGGTGGAGAACCGTCTGCTGGGCGTGGAGACCAACATCGCCAACTGGCAGCGCCGCCAGAACAGCAACAACAATTTCTCCGCTGTGGTGCCCTATGATATGGAGCTGCAGCGCAAGGAATCCAAAGAGTTTCTGGATGACCTGACCACCCGTGACCAGCGCATGATGTTTGCGGTCATTACCATGGTGATTACTGCCGATACCAAGGAGCAGCTGGACGCAGACACCGAGACCATCCTCTCCACAGCCCGCAAGCATATGTGTCAGATGGCGGTGCTGAAGTATCAGCAGCTGGACGGTCTCAACACGGTGCTGCCCATCGGCAGCCGGAAAATCAACGCCTTCCGCACCCTGACGACCGAAAGTCTGGCCGTCTTCATTCCCTTCAAAGTGCAGGAGATTCGGGATCCCGGCGGCATCTACTTCGGAGAGAACGCCATTTCCCATAACCTGATCCTCTGCAACAAAGAAAACCTGCTGAACCAGTCGGCCTTCGTGCTGGGTGTGCCCGGCTCCGGCAAGTCCTTCTCCGTCAAGGAGCTGATCGCTTTCCTGATCCTCAACACCGACGACGATATCCTCATCTGCGATCCCGAAGGCGAGTATGCGCCGCTGGTAGAGGCCATGGGCAATCTCGGCTCGGTCATCCGGGTATCCGCAGGCGGCAAGGATCGGCTGAATGCCATGTATATGGTGGACGGCTACGGTGAGAACAATCCCATCGTTGTAAAGTCCGAGTTTGTCATGTCCCTCATCGAGCAGATCGACAAGAAGGGGGTCGGCCCCCAGCACAAGTCCATCATCGACCGCTGCATTGCCGCCGTCTACCGCAATGCAGCGGAGGCCGGGACGACGCCCACCCTCTGCACCCTCCGGGGAATGCTGCTGGAGCAGCCGGAGCCGGAGGCCAAGCAGATCGCCCTGTCGCTGGAGCTGTACACCACCGGCTCTCTGGACATCTTCGGCCACCAGAGCAATGTGGATCTGGACAAGCGTGTGGTTGTCTTCGATATCCACGGCCTCGGCGCACAGCTGAAACCTACCGGACTTCTGGTTATCACCGACACCATGCTGAACCGTGTTACCCTGAACTGGAAGAAGGGCAAGCGCACCCACGTCTTTATCGATGAGTTCCATGTGGTGTTTGAGAACGAGTTTTCCGCCCAGTTCTTCAACTCCGCCTGGCGTCAGTTCCGCAAGCGCAATGCTTACCCCACGGCCATTACCCAGAACGTGGAGTATCTGCTGGATTCCGTGCAGGCCAGCACCATGCTCTCCAACTCGGAGTTCATCGTCATGCTGAATCAGGCGGCTTCCGACCGGGACCAGCTGGCCAAGCTCCTGAGCATTTCCAATGAGCAGATGAGCTACATCACCAACGCCGATCCCGGCTGCGGCCTCATCAAATACGGCGGCTCGCTGGTGCCCTTTGTGAACCGCTTCCCGAAGGATACCAAGCTCTATCAGCTCATGACCACCAAGCCCGGTGAGGGCATTTTTGCGGGGCAGGTCTCTTGACGGCCTGCCCCAGTGAGGAGGTTGTATGAAGAAAGGAAAAATCATTGCCGTTACCCGCCTGCTGAGCGCATCGGCGCTCATTTGCGGCGGAATCTTCCTGAATCAGTATTTTGACGCCCAAAACAGTGCAGCTGCCTTTGACGAACTGGCCGGACTGGTGGTGGAGGGAACACCCCCTGCTCCGGATGTATCCGATGCGGAAGGGGAAGAACCCGCTGCATCGGAAGCGGAACTGGCGCTGGAGAGATACGGCGATGAACTGCTGATCCTTTCCACCTGCGAATATACCTACAAAAATGGGCGTTTTGTGGTGGTCGCAAAGAAGGTGGGCTGATGGCGGAGATCAAGACCCGGGAGAAATTCAAAGGCATCAAGGCACTGGACAAGGCGGCAGTGGCCGGAGAGCGGATGAAGCGTGCCTTCGTTCGCGCCAAGGATCAGGCAGAAAATCTGCTGGATGACGGCCAGATCAGCCCCTCCGAATATGCGGAGGACAAGGTCCGCTACATGGCGGAAGATACCGCCCGGGAGGTCGGACACGAGGCGGGCAAGCTGACCGGCAAGGCCAAAAGCGCCTACCGCACCCGCAGGGAAACCCAACGCACCGTCGATGCCGCGCAGCAAGAGAGGACCCTCATCCGTTATGCCCGGAGCCGAACGATCAAGACCGCCGAAATCCGACAGCGCACCGTAAAGCAGAAGGCGAAATCCGCCGGGCAGGCCACGGTGAAAACGGCCAAGGGCACCGTCAAAACAGCCCAGAAAAGCGCCAAAACAGCCAAGAAAAGCGCCAAAACAGCCCAGAAAAGCGCCAAAACAGCCCAGCAGACCTCCAAAGCGGCCATTAAGACAGCGGAGGCCACGGCAAAAGCCACAAAAGTGGCGGCGCAGACCTCTGCAAAAGCCGCCCGGACCACGGTGCAGGCCGCAAAAACGGCAGCCAAAACCCTCGCCGCTGCTGCAAAGGCAGCTGCGAAAGCCATCGCGTCCGCCGCCAAGGCCATTGCCGCAGCGGTTAAGGCACTGGTGGCCGCTATCGCCGCAGGCGGCTGGGTGGCGCTGATCGTCATTGTGATCATCTGCCTGATTGCCGCCGTGGTGGCGTGCTTCGGCATCTTCTTCTCCGGCGAGGACACCGGCAGCGACAAGCCCATGCGGACGGTGGTGCAGGAGATCAATCAGGAGTATCAGACACAGCTGGACGACATCAAGGGCTCCGTGACCTACGACACGCTGGAGATGTCCGGCTCCCGAGCCGTCTGGCCGGAGGTGCTGTCGGTCTATGCGGTGAAGGCTACCGCTGATCCGGATAACCCGCAGGAGGTGGCCACGGTTACACCGGAAAAGGAACAGATTCTGCGGGACATTTTCTGGGCGATGAACACCATCTCTCACTCCACCACCACGGAAAGCGTAACGACCATCATCGAAAGCGATGACGGCCACGGCAACATTCTGGAGGAGACCGTCACGGAGACCAAAACCACGCTGCACATTGCGGTCGGCCACAAAACGGCGGATGAGATGGCTGCACAGTACGGCTTTAATGAGAATCAGAAGCAGCAGCTTGCAGAACTGCTTGCGCAGGAAGGCAGCATGTGGGCGGCGGTGCTTTACGGAATCTATGGAGTGGATGACCAAATCGTTGCCGTAGCGCTTTCTCAGGTGGGCAATGTGGGCGGAGAGCCCTATTGGTCGTGGTACGGTTTCGGCAGCCGTGTGGAATGGTGCGCCTGCTTTGTCTCCTGGTGCGCCGACCAGTGCGGCTACATCGGCACCGGCGTCATTCCGAAATTTGCAGGCTGCGTCAACGGTGTTCAGTGGTTCCGGGACCGTGGCCAATGGGCAGATAACGCCATCGAGCCTGCGCCCGGCATGATTATCTTCTTCGACTGGGACAACAAGGGTCACTCCGGCCCGCAGGACGGGCAGTCCGACCACGTGGGCATCGTCTGGAAGGTCGAGGACGGGATCCTCTACACCGTAGAAGGCAACTCCGGCGACAGCTGCCGGGTAAATCAGTACCCGGTGGGCCATTATGAGATTCTGGGGTACGGAATCGCGAACTATTGAACGAACGCAGGCGGCTATGGGACGTGTTGTCTCATAGCTGCCTGCGTTTTTGCGCTACAAAAGTAGAACACGGTGTCACCCTTTACCGGGCGGCACCGTGCTTTTTATTTGCGCAGACCTTTGGCCAATGCAATCAAATTGTCCAACTGCTCATCACTCAGGCCTCTTGCAATGGAATATAGCTCATTTGCTTTCGAGGGATTGGCGGCATCCGTGTCAAAGAAGTCCTTGGGGGTTATCCCGAGATATTCGCAAATATAGAATATACCGGCGAGTGAAGGCATGGATTTTCCGCTTTCGATATTGTTGATGTAACCGGGATTCTGCCCCATGGACAGACTCATGTCACGGGCAGAAACGCCCTTTTCCTCCCGGAGCTTTGCCAAGCGCAACGAGAAATCCTTCTCAGTCATAACCATTTCACCGCCTTCTGTTATATTGTAGCCTATACATACCGAAATTATATTTGTTTACAGGCTGCAAATGCATTGCGATAATGGTTTATAGGTGTTATTATGTTGGAAGGTGGTGGTTTTAAGATGTTGGATATGAAATCAAAAGCGGCTTGCTTTACCGGACACCGAACATTGCCGGAAGAAAACCTACCTAAAATTGCTGAGCGGTTGGAGAATGCTCTGATTGCTTTGATCGAGCAGGACTATTGCTATTTTAGCGCAGGCGGGGCGCTGGGGTTTGACACACTGGCGGCGCAGACCGTCCTCCGGCTACGGGAACGCTACCCGCAGATTCGGCTGATCCTGGTGCTGCCGTGCCGCAGCCAGACAAGGGGCTGGTCCCAGGCAGATATTGACATCTACGAGGAGATCAAGCGCCGTGCAGACAAGGTAACCTACACGTCGGAGAACTACTTTCGGGGCTGTATGCAGAAACGGAACCGGCATCTTGTGGACAACAGCAGTATCTGCATTTGTTATCTAACCAAGCCTACCGGCGGCACGGCCTACACCGTGAACTATGCCCGCCGCTGCAGCCTGCAAATCCTCAATATAGCGCAATCCCAATAAGCAGCGCTCCGCCGCTCACATACATTTTCCCGGACTGTCTGCCCAGCAGCGGACGGCCTGGGATTTTTTCACGGAGATGACGCTTCAATTCGACACCTTTTGCCTTATTACGGCAAAATATGTTTGGATTCTATTGCGATTTTCGAAGGATTGTGGTAGAATGTATCCTGTGAAATTGTAAGCATTTGTCTTTCCTTGCATCCATAGGAGGAGCCCCATGACCGTTAAATATGATAAGCTTTGGATCTTGCTGATCAAGAACAAAATGAAAAAGGGCGAGCTGGCCAAAGCGGCCCATCTGTCGCCCTATACCATGACCCAGCTGAACAACAACCGCCTCGTCTCCATGGCCGTCATGCTCCGCCTGTGCAAGGTGTTCCATTGCGACATCGGAGATCTGATGGAAGTGGTGGAGGATGAGACTTATTCCGAGTAAACGGAATCATGATGTAGCAGTCCAGAAGGGGCAAAGACAGACGTTTTGCTGCGTTGCGACGGAACCCCTCAGGAAATAGATCAACTCTGGCCACAACATGCGGGACTAAACCTGAAATTACCTTAAAATACGATATGCCGCTGATTTATAATGAATACAAATACGCAAATTCAGGAGAATGAACAACATGGCTCAAATCGCTGATAGAAGCCTAAAAAATAATAGCCCGTACTCGGCTGTCATTACGCGAGAACACTTTCTCTTCTACGAGATGCGGACTACGGCAAAGCTACTGTCTGAAGGCTATTCCGAAGAAGAAACACCCATGGACTGAAGCTGGAGTTTGATTTCGATTCCCAGCGGCTGTCCAAGGTGCTGGGAGCGATCGCAGTCTGCATTGCCGAGCCGGAACTGAATGTGCAGTTCACGGTGAAGGATAAGGAAGCAGTCGATGCCGCCCTGCTGCAGAGCGCCTGTGCCAACGCAAAGGCAAAGGCCGAAATTCTGACCAAGGCCTCCGGCGTGACGCTGGGCGAACTGGTTTCCATCGACTATAACTGGGGCGAGCTGCATCTGTGCTCTCCAACCCACTACGAGATGGATCCGCCCTGTATGGCGAGAGCCAGCGCTGCTCCGACCGCTATGGACATCGAGCCGGATGACATTGACGTCAGCGACAGCGTCACCTTCGTGTGGGAAATTCGATAAGTTTCTTTACCATAGAGCGTATCCCAATTCGAGTAAATCTTCTGCCGCAGCGGCAGCATCAAAGGGGCAATGTGTTTATGGCAAAATCCGTTACCTTTATCGACACGGAAGTCGGTGCCGATGACCACAAAATCCATGATATTGGTGCGATTCGACAGGACCGCGCCAGCTTTCATACTGCCAATATTCGTGAATTTGCAGCTTTTGTGGAGGGAACGGAGTACATTTGCGGACATAACATTCTCCATCACGACCTGAAATATCTTCAGAATGCACTGGGCTATGAACTACCTGCTATCAAGATCGACACGTTGTATCTATCTCCGCTTTTATTTCCCAAACGCCCCTATCACGCTCTGCTGAAAGACGATAAGCTGCAGAGCGATCAGCTGAATGATCCAGTCAATGACTGCAAAAAGGCAGCTACTCTTTTCTACGACGAGGTTAATGCATTCTTTGAGCTGCCGTCGAAGGTGAAGCAGATTTTTTGTTGCCTGCTGTATGATCACCCGGAGTTTCACGGCTTTTTCCGCTATGTTAACTTTCGGCCCTACCACGTCAATGTGCCCGAACTGATCCGTGCGGAGTACGAAGGACAGATCTGCTCCAATGCGGAGCTTCTCCCGCTGATTCGTCACTATCCGATGGAATTGGCTTATGCTCTGGCCTTGGTTGGGGCCAAGGACGAGCACTCCATCACACCTCCGTGGCTGATGAGAAATTATCCCAAGATCGAAAATGTAATCAAATATCTGCGCGGGACACCCTGTGCAGATGGATGCGCCTATTGCCGCGAGGCACTGAATATTCACCGGGAACTCAAGCGGATTTTCGGGTACGACAGCTTCCGCACCTATAACGGGGAACCATTGCAGGAAAAAGCCGCACAGGCTGCCGTCGATGGCAAGTCGGTGCTGGCAGTTTTTCCCACAGGCGGCGGAAAATCCATTACCTTTCAGCTTCCGGCACTTATGGCAGGCAGGGCTGTGCATGGGCTGACTGTTGTAATCTCTCCGCTGCAATCCTTGATGAAGGATCAGGTGGACAACCTGAACAGCATCGGAATCACCGAAGCAGTGACCGTCAACGGTCTGCTGGACCCGATTGAGCGGGCAAACGCTCTGGAGCGGGTCGCAAACGGATCGGCCTCTCTTCTCTACATTTCTCCGGAACAGCTGCGCTCCAAAACCATCGAAAAACTTTTGCTGTCCCGGAATGTAGTCCGCTTTGTCATTGATGAGGCCCACTGCTTTTCTGCCTGGGGGCAGGACTTCCGCGTGGACTATCTGTACATCGGTGATTTCATCCGGGAGCTGCAGCGGCAAAAAACAGATAAGAAGCCCATCCCCGTTTCCTGTTTTACGGCAACGGCAAAGCAAAAGGTTATCAGCGATATCTGTGACTATTTCAAGCGCAAGCTGGATCTGAGTCTTGAGATCTTTGCATCCTCTGCCACCCGGGAAAACCTTCATTATACGGTTCTGTACAAAGAGACAGACGAGGAGAAATATGCAGCGCTCCGTGATCTGATCGCGCAAAAGGACTGTCCTACTATCGTCTATGTATCCCGTACCAAGCGAACCCGGGAGCTTGCGGAAAAGCTGACCGGAGATGGTTTTCCGGCCAGACCGTTTAACGGGAAAATGGATCCCAATGATAAAATCGCCAATCAGGAGGCGTTTATCCGTAACGAGATACAGGTCATCGTGGCGACATCCGCTTTTGGCATGGGCGTGGACAAAAAAGATGTCAAGTTAGTTATCCACTATGACATCTCCAGCTCTTTGGAGGATTATGTGCAGGAGGCCGGACGCGCCGGGCGGGATCCGTCTATGGAGGCAGAATGCTATGTTCTGTATAACGACAGCGACTTAGACAAGCACTTTATTCTGCTCAACCAGACAAAGCTGAGTATCAGTGAGATCCAGCAGGTCTGGAAGGCTATCAAAGACCTCACCAAGCTTCGGCCAAGCGTTTGCTGCTCTCCGCTGGAGATTGCACGGCAAGCAGGGTGGGATGACTCTGTGAACGAAATTGAAACCCGCGTTAAAACAGCCATCGCAGCGCTGGAAAGTGCAGGATATATCAAGCGCGGAAGGAATATGCCGCACGTCTATGCCACCAGCATTCTGGCAAAGGATATGCAGGAAGCATCTTTTCGTATCGACCGCTCAGTCCTGTTCTCCGATCAGCAGCGAACAAATGCGAAGCGCATCATCAAATCCCTGATCTCCAGTCGTAGTATCGCCAAAGCGGGAAATGATGATGCCGAGTCCCGAGTCGACTATCTGGCCGATATACTCGGCATGTCAAAGGAAGAGGTCATCAACTGCGTAAATCTGATGCGGCAGGATGGACTACTTGACGACTCCATGGATATGTCAGCCTATATACAGGCAACAGATACGGAAAACAAATCCGCCCTAGTGTTGGATCGTTTTTCCAAACTGGAACAGTTTCTCCTGCGCCAATTGGCGGAGGAGGGAATCGAAATAAGCCTCAAGGAGTTGAATGAACGCGCACTGGCAGAGGGCATCACTACTTCCAGCGTGAAGAATTTGCGCACGCTCCTCTATTTTCTTACCATCAAAAGCTATGTGCGCAAGTCGGAATCCGGTTTTTCACAGACTATGCGGATCATTCCGACCATGGGTACTTCTAAACTTTTGGAAAAGTTCCACATCCGGACAGCGTTGTGCCGCTTTATTCTGGGGGTGCTTTATCAAAAGGCTGATCAGGTGAATGCCACCCAGAGGGGCGAGAAACCGGTTCAATTCTCTCTTGTAGGACTTCACAATGCATATCAGGCATCCCCAAACCTGCTTCAACGACAGGAGGTATCTTTGTCGGATGTAGAAGATGCTCTTCTTTATCTTTCGAAAATCGGCGCACTCAAACTGGAGGGCGGTTTTCTTGTCCTGTATAACGGTATGGAGATCAAGCGTCTGGTCACGGACAATCGAATCAAATACAAGGTAGATGACTATCGCTTCCTGGATGAGTTCTATAAACAGAAGATCAGGCAGATCCACATTGTGGGCGAATACGCAAACCTCATGGTCCGTGACTACAATGCCGCGCTGCAGTTCGTGCAGGACTATTTCCAGATGGATTTCCGAAAATTCATCTCGAAATACTTCAAGGGAGAGCGCATTCGGGAGATCGACCGGAATATCACGCCGCAAAAATACAATCAGCTGTTCGGCGAGCTTTCGGATATTCAGTCACAAATTATTCAGGATGCGGATTCAAAGTACATCGTTGTTGCCGCCGGTCCGGGCAGCGGCAAAACCAGAGTTCTGGTGCATAAGCTGGCGGCGCTGCTACTTCTGGAGGATGTCAAGCACGAACAGCTGCTAATGCTGACATTTTCCCGCGCTGCTGCGACAGAGTTCAAAAAGCGCCTGGTGGCGCTGATCGGCAATGCAGCAAATTTTGTCGAGATCAAGACCTTCCATTCCTACTGCTTTGACCTGCTGGGGAAAATCGGCAGTCTGGAGGGTGTCGACGATGTGGTGAGGAATGCCGCAGAACTGATCCAAAACGGAGAAGTGGAGCAGGGAAAGATTACAAAGAGCGTTCTGGTCATTGACGAGGCGCAGGATATGGATGACAACGAGTTTAATCTTGTCTGTGCACTGATGCAGAATAATGAGGATATGCGCGTGATTGCCGTCGGGGATGACGACCAGAACATATATGAGTTCCGCGGCTCGGATTCCGGACATCTGCGCACACTCATTGAAAAGTACGGTGCGGCAAGGTATGAGATGACCGAGAACTATCGGAGTTGCCCGCCCATTGTTACACTAAGCAATGCCTTTGCCGCAACCATACAAAACCGCATGAAGAGCGACCCCATCGAGGCAATCCGCAGCGACAGCGGTACCGTGCGGATCACGCACCACACAGGGGAAAATATGGAGGAAGCCGTCGTTCAGGAACTGCTGGCCACCTGCGGAGCCGCGCGATGCTGTGTGCTGACCAATACCAACGATGAAGCACTCCGCCTGTTGGGACTGCTTTTGCAAAATGGTGTCCGGGCAAAGCTGATTCAGTCGTTGGGCGGGTTCCGGCTTTATAATCTGGCAGAGATCCGATTTTTCCTGAAAAAGATTGACCAATCTCTGAAGTCACCGGTCATTTCCAACGACCTTTGGAATGCCGCAAAGAAGCAACTCTTTGCTGCCTTTGCCGGAAGCACATGCCTGGAAATCTGCGGCAATCTGATACAGGATTTTGAAACGACAAATCCGACAAAATACCGCACCGATCTTGAGGAATTCATCCGTGAATCCAATTATGAGGACTTTTACCGGGATGACTGCGAAACGGTATATGTGTCTACAATCCATAAGGCCAAGGGCCGGGAGTTCGACAATGTGTATATGATGCTGGCCGGAAATACAGCGTCAACAGATGAAGAACGGCGAAAGCTGTATGTGGGGATGACCCGGGCAAAGAACGCTTTGTACATCCACTGCGACACGGATTTGTTTTCACCCTACAGCCTCCCTGGGATAGAGCACGCAGAGGATGCAAGGCAATACGAGGAGCCAAAATCGCTTACGCTGCAGCTGACGTATCGGGATGTGGTCCTCGATTTCTTCAAGGATAAAAAGGAGATACTGCTAAAGCTCCGCAGCGGCATGGCGCTTTCTGTGGAACACGATTATCTCCTTGCTGAGCTGAATGGCAGAACTGTCCGCATAGCAAAGCTGTCCAAGGCTTGCCGGGAGCGGCTGGACCGTCTACGGTCAAACGGATACACGCCGTGCTCGGCCGAAGTTCGCTTTGTTGTGGCGTGGAAAAAGGAAGATGCCGATGAAGAGATCCCGGTGATCCTATCCGACATCCATCTGCAAAAGAACACCGCCGCGCAATAAGTGCCGCGGCATTTCAAAAGGAGGCAATATGAAAGCCCTGACTTACATAGAACACAACCATTTTGCTCTGCTGGAGAAGCCAGAGCCGGAGATCATCGATTCCCGGGATGCCATCGTGCTGGTGACGCTGGGCTCCATTTGCACCAGTGATCTGCACATCAAGCATGGCTCGGTGCCCCGTGCCGTGTTGGGCATTACCGTCGGCCACGAGATGGTGGGCGTGGTGGAATCCGTCGGTGCAGCAGTCAAAACCGTGCGTCCCGGCGACCGGGTAACGGTGAACGTGGAGACCTTCTGCGGCGAGTGCTACTTCTGCCAGCACGGTTGGGTGAACAACTGCACCGACCCCGACGGCGGCTGGGCGCTGGGCTGCCGCATCGACGGCGGGCAGGCGGAGTTTGTCCGGGTGCCCTATGCCGATCAGGGACTCAACAAGATTCCCGACAGCGTCACCGATGAGCAGGCGCTGTTTGTGGGCGATATTCTTGCCACCGGCTTCTGGGCGGCAAAAATTTCGGAGATCAAAAGCGAAGACACTGTTCTAATCATCGGCGCAGGCCCCACAGGCATATGCACGCTGCTGTGCGCGGCACTGAAAGACCCCAAGCGCATCATCGTCTGCGAGAAGGACCCGGCACGGCTCGCCTTTGTCCGGGCGCACTATCCGGAGGTGCTGACCTGCACGCCGGAGGAATGCGAGGACTTTGTGCGCTCAAACAGTGACCACAGCGGTGCGGATGTAGTGCTGGAGGTGGCAGGCGGCAAGGATACCTTCCAGCTTGCGTGGCACTGCGCCCGCCCCAACGCCATCGTGACGGTGGTAGCGCTCTACGACGAGGCACAGACGCTGCCGCTGCCGGAGATGTACGGGAAAAATCTGACCTTCAAGACCGGCGGCGTGGACGGCTGCGACTGCGCGGAAATTCTGCGTCTAATCGAGCATGGCAAGCTGGACACTACGCCGCTGATCACGCACAGATACCCTCTTGCAGATATTGAAGAGGCATACCGCGTCTTTGAAAACCGGCTGGACGGTGTGATCAAGATTGCGGTTACGGAGTAAATGTTTTATAAAGACAAGTTGGAATTTTGGAGGTTGTTATGGCTTTTGATTTTAAGAAAGAATATAAAGCATTTTATATGCCTACGAATAAACCAGAGATTGTAAATGTACCGAAGGCTAATTACATTGCGGTCAGAGGTAAAGGCAATCCGAATGAAGAAGGAGGCGCATATCAACAAGCAATTAGTGTTTTATATGCTGTTGCATATACATTAAAGATGAGTTACAAGACCGATTATAAAATTGAAGGCTTCTTTGAATATGTTGTTCCGCCACTGGAAGGCTTTTGGTGGCAAGATAATTTCGAGGGTGTGGATTATACAAACAAATCTGCTTTCAACTGGATTTCGGTCATTCGTTTGCCTGATTTCATTTCTAAAGCTGATTTTGATTGGGCGGTAGAAACAGCGACGAAAAAGAAGAAACTCGATTGTTCATC
>OIWM01001836.1_pt1 | contig 19298 bp, 16 predicted proteins | sample 1587451 | NCBI WGS metagenome assembly OIWM01 (sample SAMEA3888907, study PRJEB22519) | human gut metagenome | biome: human gut; feature: human-associated habitat; material: faeces | place: Denmark | collected 2011
CTTAACTCCTTAACTTCCTTAACTCCTTTAACTTCCTGATATGCGAAAGTTCAGTATTTTATTCCACAAAAACAGATCGCCAAAGACTGTAGCGGGCTTCGGGATTCAACTGCTCCAAATGATGGAAGACGGCTTGCATATCCGCACGGCGGGTAGTCTCTTCGTAAGGGCACAACGCCTTCTGCTTAGTGAAATGCAACTCTTCTGCTACCTGCCAGATATCCGCCTCATGTACGAGACAGAGCGGGCGGATGATGGTGAGGGGATAATGTTTTAAAGGAAGACTGGGCTGCATGGTGGAATGAGAACCCTCGAAGGTGATATTCATCAGCAGGGTAACGAGGATATCATCCATGTGATGTCCCAGAGCTATCTTATTGAACCCGTGGCTTACCGCAAACTCGAAGAGCGTCTTACGTCGGTTCCAGGCACAGAGGAAGCAACGGGTCTTACGGGGATCGGTGGATTCATCAAACGAACTATGAAGGATATGGAGCTTGATGCCATTCTCTGCACAGAAATCCTGCAGATAAGAACGGTCGGTCTCGTAAGGAATGTTATCCATGATGATATGTGCCGCCTCCACCTCGATATGAGGTTTATAGATACGGGCACGCTGAGCCAGCAAACGGACAAGTTCCAATGAATCCTTGCCTCCACTCAAGGCAATAAGAATACGGTCCCCATCCTCCAAAAGATGATAGTCAACACATCCTTTATTGAATCGCTTTAATACTTTCTGTTCTGCTTTCATCATATTCTGAAAAGGGAAAAGAAAAGCCGCACCCTTTTTCCAGAGTACGGCTTTATCAAGATACATCTCTCTACCTTGCAGAAGAGAAACGACAATTTAAACTTCAAATATAATTCTATCTTACTTAGCGTAAGCTACGCTTCGGGTTTCACGAATTACAGTAATCTTAACCTGACCAGGATAAGTCATCTCATTCTGAATCTTGGTTGCGATTTCATCAGAAAGCTTGATGCTCTCTTCATCGTTCATCTTATCCGCACCCACGATGACACGGAGTTCACGACCTGCCTGGATAGCGTAAGTCTTGGTTACGCCAGGATAACTCATGGCGATAGCTTCGAGATCATTCAAACGCTTGATGTAAGCCTCTACAATCTCACGACGGGCACCAGGACGAGCACCAGAGATAGCATCACAAACCTGTACGATAGGAGCCAATAATGTGTTCATCTCCATCTCATCATGGTGAGCACCGATGGCATTGCAGATATCAGGTTTTTCCTTATACCTCTCTGCAATCTTGGCACCATACAATGCGTGTGGCAATTCACTCTCCTCATCAGGCACCTTACCAATATCGTGCAAAAGACCGGCACGTTTAGCCTTCTTAGGATTCAATCCCAATTCAGAAGCCATAACCGCACAGAGGTTAGCGGTTTCACGGGCATGCTGCAAGAGGTTCTGACCATAAGAAGAACGGTACTTCATCTTACCGATGATACGAATCAACTCTGGGTGCAGACCATGAATACCGAGGTCGATAACTGTACGCTTACCAGTTTCGATAATTTCATTATCCAACTGCTTCTTCACCTTGGCTACCACCTCCTCAATACGGGCTGGGTGGATACGGCCGTCAGCAACCAACTGATGGAGAGCCAGACGGCAAACCTCACGACGAACAGGGTCGAAGGCTGAGATAACGATTGCCTCAGGAGTATCATCCACAACGATTTCTACACCAGTTGCTGCTTCCAGAGCACGGATATTACGGCCTTCACGACCGATAATACGTCCCTTCACCTCATCATTATCAATATGGAAAACGCTAACAGAGTTCTCAATGGCTGTTTCTGTAGCAACACGCTGGATTGTCTGAATCACAATCTTCTTAGCCTGCTGGTTAGCATTGAGTTTGGCATCATCCATAATTTCGTTCACATAGCTTGCAGCATCGAGTTTAGCCTGATCTTTCAGACTCTCAATCAATCTCTGCTTAGCCTCTTCAGCACTCAGACCAGAAAGTTCTTCCAGTTTAGCCTGCTCCTGTTTCTGCATCTTATCAAGTTCCTGCTGCTTGACAGACAAGAGTTTCTTCTCGTTGTCAACACGCTGCTGATACTGATCAATCTCCATCTTGCGTCGACCGAGGTCTTCCTGACGCTGATTGAGAGAAATCTCGCGCTGTTTCAGCTTATTCTCATTCTGCTGGATGCGAGAATTACGCTGCTGCACTTCTTTTTCGAGTTCCGCCTTCTTGTTAAGGAATTTCTCCTTCACTTCCAAAAGTTTCTTCTCTTTTACTACTTCTGCCTCTTTGTTGGCAGCTTCTATCATTTCATTATATTTTCCCTTAATGACATAACGGAAAATGAAATACCCAGCAGCACCGCCGATAACAAGTGCCACCAAGGCTGCTATAATAGTTACTATCATTATTTATATTATATATATGTTTATTAATATTCTTATTTCAAAGCGTCTTCAATCTCGGAGGTAAGCTTCTCAAGAATATCATCATAAGGTTTCGTATCATTCCGATCCGATTCCTTCTCATATCTCAATGCCACATCAATGAGCGCCATATACAGGATTTCCTTATCGCTCTTTCTGCCTTTGAAAATCTTGGCATATGAGTTTACAATATCATCTATCAGCTTAGCTGATTTACGATAATACTCCTCGTCTTCCCTAGGTATTCTTACCGAAAGATCTGTATCATAGACGTGTAATCGTATGAGTAATTTATCTTGTTCTTGTTCTGCCATCGTTCCGATTTTTACTTTTCACCCAATAGTGTGATACACTTATTGACATCTCTTATGAGCTTGGCGATGCGCTTCTGAGTAGCTTCCATATCATTGTCAGAAATCGTCATCATCTTCGCCATCTTCAAGCTGTCGTAATCACTCTGCGCTTGAGCCAACTTTTCCTCCAATGCCTTGATTTTGGCATCGCGCTCATCCACCATCGCATAGAGTTCAGTATTCTCCTGCTTGACCTCGTCAAACTTGAGAATCATCTGCCTTACTCTTGTGGCAAACGTATTAATTGTTTTCTCATTTGCACTCATGACTATTATTTTTGGCTACAAATTTAAGAGAATTATTTGAATAAAACAAATATTCTGCTAATTTTTTCATTTTGGGCGCAACATTTGTTACTTTCCCATCTTCTGCTTTGCCTTTTCTACGTCTTCATCTGATGGACGTGGCTCTTTTTTGGCAAGCATCAATACCTGGAAGGTAAAGTCGGTTACCCATTGCTGGCTGAACGCCAAGCGCTTGTTGAACTGGCGCAACTGAAGCACGGTTTTCAGCACACTGGCATCAGAGAAATCATTCTTAGTGAAGATATCTTCTACAGTTTTAGCAGTCAGCTTGTAAAGTGAATTCTTCATGAAGCTAGGCAAACGGAGCTTAAACTTCATCAAGTTGCCCATCAGCATCATCAGATCCTGAGTGAAGTTCTGGAACTGGATGAGATATACATTGACATCCTGCAGTTTGTGGCAGTTCTTACGGATACTGGAATCTATTTCCTTGAAGAAGGCATCATCCGTATCATAGATATTCTTCATCATTTTTTTCACCTGAGCCTTTTCGCCAATACCCAGACGGTTGTTGACCGTCGGAACATGCAGACTTGTCTTGAAGACACGCAAGTCTGGCAACATGGCCAAATTGGTGATACCTAACTGAGAAGCAAGTGCAGCCTGAAAGTATACACGGACCAAAGTCATGTAATCTTCCATTCCACCTACCTTTTTATCGTCGTCTTTACGACCGAATAGTTTAGCAAAAATTCCCATTCCTTTATTATTTTATTTTTTATATCTATTTAAATTGTTCTGCAAAAATACAATAAAATCAGTAAATACCCAAATCAAAGCGACGTTTTTTATATAAAAAGGTGTTTTTTTTATCAAAAAATGCATTTTTATGGCTTATGATTTCACTCATTCAACTTTTTTTAGTAACTTTGCCACGTTTTTAAGACAATACTTTTCAACTCAAACAGTTTAGAAATAGAGAAGAATATGAAAGGAATCGTATTAGCAGGTGGTTCGGGTACAAGACTTTACCCTATTACCAAAGGTATCAGCAAACAATTGATACCTATCTTTGATAAACCAATGATATATTATCCTGTCTCCGTGCTGATGTTGGCAGGAATCAAGGAAATCTTGATTATTTCCACCCCTTTCGACCTACCAGGCTTCAAGCGGTTGTTGGGCGATGGCAGTGAATTGGGTGTACACTTCGAATATGCAGAACAGCCTTCGCCAGATGGTTTGGCACAGGCATTTATCATTGGCGAGAAGTTTATCGGTAATGATACAGCCTGTCTGGTTTTGGGTGACAACATTTTCTATGGAGCCGGTTTTACGGGTTTACTCAAGGAAAGCGTAAAAGCTGCAGAAGAAGGACTGGCAAGCGTATTTGGCTATTATGTTAACGATCCGGAAAGATATGGTGTGGCAGAGTTTGATGAAAACGGCAACTGCCTGAGCATAGAAGAAAAACCGGAAATGCCTAAGAGCAACTATGCGGTTGTAGGACTCTATTTCTATCCAAACAGCGTGGTGCATGTGGCAAAGAACATCAAGCCTAGCGCAAGAGGTGAGTTGGAAATAACAACAGTAAACCAGCACTATCTGACAGAAAAGACTCTGAAAGTAAGAACCTTACAGCGCGGTTTCGCCTGGCTAGACACCGGTACCCACGATAGCCTTTCGGAAGCCAGTACCTTTATAGAAGTCATAGAAAAGAGACAGGGTCTGAAAGTAGCATGTCTGGAAGAAATCGCATTCAAACAAGGATGGATTGACAAAGAACAGTTGCTGAAACTTGCCCAACCGATGCTCAAAAACAGTTATGGACAGTATCTGAAAGAATTAGCGGCAAGCAGATAGCACAGATTCTATCATTTATCTTATACGAATATAAAAAGGTGTAAACACAATAGAATATAAAATAATGGAAGAAACAAAGAACTTTGATTTGGGACGTGATCAAGAGCAGGAAGAGAAGTCATCTATTGACTTCCAGCTGATTTATTCTACTCTTATCCTCAACTGGAAATGGTTCGTTCTATCACTCATTGTATGTTTGGGATTGGGATATCTCTACATACGCCATGCAAGACCGCAATACCAGGCAACCGCTAAGGTACTGATAAAGGATGACGACCAGAGAAAGAACAGAGGAATGGGTAACAGCATGATTCAGAATGCTGCAAACCTCGGTTTTATTTCAAACTCAAATGGTATAGACAATGAGATTGAAATTCTTTCGGCTCAAGACTTGGCTAACCAGACTGTAGTAGACATGAAATGCTACGTGAACTATTACCATAAAGGAACCTTCAGGGATCAGTTAGTCTATAAAGAGCAGGAAGTCAGTGTTGACTTAGACCTGGCTCATCTCAAGAAGCTGAATGCTCCTATCAAGCTTCTTATAGAGAAAACTGGCAGCCAGTATCAGGTAACAGGTTCATACTACATACCTGTAGATGCCTTTTCCTATCAGAAGGATCCTGTAAAGATTGAAAAGACTTTAGCTGGTCTGCCAGCAAGCATCAATACACGTGTAGGAACCCTCCACTTCACTCAGAACGGCAAATACGCATTAAAAGACGGTGAGAGCCTGAAGGTGATTATCGTGTCACCAGAAATGGCGGCTAAGGGCTATACAAAAGCACTGACTGTCAGCCAGACTTCAAAGACTACAACCATAGCCGAACTGGTGATGAAAGATGAAGATCCTCAGCGCAGCATCGACTATCTGAGAACTCTGGTAAATGTTTATAACCGCCAGGCCAACGAGGACAAGAATGAAATTTCTTTCCGCACAGAGCAGTTCATCAACCAGCGTCTGGAGAAAATCAACAACGAACTGGGCAATACAGAAGGCCAGCTCGAAAGCTACAAGAAGCGTAACAATGTTGTAGAGATGAAGCTCAACGCAACAGCTGCCATCGCTAACTCAGACACATACGCCCAGAAACTCCAGGAGGCTAACACACAGGTTGAACTTCTGAATGAGCTTGGCAAATACATGAACGAACCTGGCAACAGATATCAGCCTATCCCATCCAACGTAGGTTTGACTGATGAAAGTTCAACAGAACTCATCAACCAGTACAACAAAATAGCCTTGGATCGTAACAACGCCTTGCATGCAGCCAGCGAGACTTCTCCTACAATAACTCCTCTGACCGCACAGTTGGATGCACTCACAACATCTATCAAACGTGCCATGAGACAAGCTAAGCTAGGTATGGAAATCCAGCGTAACAGCATAGCCAAACAAGCTGCCATGTATGCCAACCAAATAGGTAACTCGCCAGAGCAAGAGCGAGTTCTTACACAGATTGGTCGCCAGCAGGAAGTAAAATCTGGTCTTTACCTGATGCTTCTTCAGAAACGTGAGGAAAACTCCATTTCGCTAGCAGCAACGGCAGACAAGGGTAAGGTTATCGATGCTCCATCATTGGAAGGAAAGGTTAGTCCTAAGAATCCTATCATTATGCTGATAGCACTGGTACTGGGTATTGCAATCCCTGCCGGCATCCTCTTCCTGAGAGAATTCTTCAAGTATAAGATTGAGGGACATGACGACGTCATGAAGCTGACAATGATTCCTATCGTTGCTGATATTCCTATGGCGAGCGATGCTGCCAAGAAGGAAGGAAAGGCTGACATTGTGGTTCACCAGAATGTCAACAACCTGATGGAGGAAATCTTCCGTGGTTTACGTACAAACATTCAATTTATGCTGAAGGAAGGCGAGAAGGTAATGCTGTTTACTTCTTCAACCTCAGGTGAAGGTAAAACATTCGTGGCATCAAATATCGGTATATCTCTCGCCCTGTTGGGTAAGAAGGTTGTAATGGTAGGTCTCGACATCCGTAAGCCTCGTCTGGCAGAGCTCTTCCAGATTGACAACCATCATAATGGTATTACAAATCTGATTGTACACGACCATAATACATGGGATGACATCCAGAAGCAGATTATCTCTTCGGGTGTCAACAGTAAACTCGACCTCCTTATGGCAGGTCCAGTTCCTCCTAACCCAGGTGAGTTGGTTACAAGAGCAAGTCTCGATGATATTATCAAGCAACTGAAAGAACATTACGACTACGTAATCCTCGATACTGCGCCTGTCGGACTGGTTAATGATACATTGCAACTCGGTCGTTTGGCAAATATCAGTGTATACGTCTGCCGAGCAGATTATACTCCAAAGGCAAGCTTCGGCATGATCAATGGTCTGAACGAAGAGAAGAAATTGCCTAACATGTGCTTAGTACTTAATGCTGTCGACCTCTCTAAGAAGAAGCACAGTTTCTACTATGGTGTAGGTAAGTATGGCAAGTACGGCAAATATGGCAAATATGGTTCTTATGGATCATATGGCAAATATGGCAAATATGGCAAATATGGAACTTACGGCCAGTATGGCAGCTATGGTAACTATAGCAACAGCCACTATGGCAATGCCAACGACAACAGTATCAAGAAGTAATAAAGAACATACATACAACAAAGAAAAGAGTCTTTCTATCCAGATAGGAAGACTCTTTTAGATTTTAAAAACATTAAGACTATATGGCAACAATTGCAGTAGATTTTGATGGTACAATCGTAACCCACGAGTACCCGAAGATTGGTACAGAGCTACCTTTCGCCACAGAAACATTAAAGATGTTGATTAGAGACCACCACAAGCTTATTCTATGGAGCGTACGCGAAGGAAAACTCCTGGACGAGGCAGTAGAATGGTGTAGAGAAAGAGGAGTTGAATTCTGGGCTGTAAACAAGGATTATCCTGAAGAGAGTCTGGAGAACAATAACCACTTCTCCCGCAAGTTAAAAGCCGACTGGTTCATTGACGACCGAGGTATCGGCGGTTTGCCTGACTGGGGGGAGATTTATCAGATTATCACCAACCATACCAGTTATCGCAGAGTACTGAAACAGAAGTTCGGCGAACAGCAGGAAGCTCCCAAAAAGAAACATTGGTGGAGCCGCGGATAAAATGCTTCTCCAAAAGATATTCTTGTAGATACGATAAAAGATATCCCAATAAATAAAAAAGGTGTATTGCTCATTGGCAATACACCTTTTTTATTTATTGGAATGAATTTACTAGTCTGAATTAGAAGAACAAGTAGCGGTTATCAACTACATGAGCGTTCAGATAAAGCTCATTCATGAAGTTGCCTGCATACTGCATAGCCTTCTGACGGCACTTCTGCTGGTATGTCTTGTCATCGAACTTAACAGGACGATTAGCCTTGTTAGTAACCTGGAAGAGATAAACACCAGCGTTACCCTTCACAGCATGAGCAGAGAAAGCACCCTTCTTAGTACCTGCAACAGCACCAGAGAGAGCTGGCTCGCTAGCGCCAGTAGCTGCGATGAATACAGGAGCAGAGAAAGTAATCTGGTTTACAGAAGAAACCTTACCACCCTTAGCCTTAGCAGCTGCGATGTTCTTAACACCGTTCAACTTAGCCTCAATCATCTCAGCCTTCTTATCCTTGAGCACCTCTGCCTTAACAGTCTCCTTGACAACTGCATCATTCAAATCACGATAACCGATATGATGAATCTTATCAAGAACCACAACCAACAGGTGGTTGTTGTCACCACACTCATAGAGAGGTGAAATCTCACCCTCCTTGCTATCGAAGATCCACTTCAAAGCCTCGCGAGTAGAATGGATGTTTGCTACATAATGAACAGAAGTTGTAATATCCTTCAAGTCCTGAACCTTGTAACCTTCCTTAGCTGCATTCTTCAAGAGATCCTCTGACTTAGGATTTGCACTTACGAAACTAGAGAACTTGTTGTAAGCTGTACGGTAAGTACCCTGAGAGAAGTCGATAGGCTTCTTGATAACGGCAGCAGTATACTTGCTGACCATTGCCTTGCGGTCAAGAACCTGAAGAACTACATATCCCTGACCCAACTGAAGCTGGTTCAAAGAGTTAACTGCTGCAGTATTCAATGTATTGATGAATGTCTTGTTGTCCTTATCCATAGACTGGGCATACTCATACTGCTTGGTAGTCATCCAAGCCTTGTCACCAGTCTGGCCATACTTCTTAGCGATAGCCTCGAAATCAGCACCACCGGCAATAGCGCCCTGAATAGAATCTGCCTTAGTCTTAGCCTCAGCTACTGAGTTAGCAGCAACCTGGATAACACGATACTGTACTGAATCTGGCAATTCCTGCTTAGCTACCAACTTAACGATGTTCAATGTATTGTCACCGGCGTTAGCCTTAACAGCAGAAGTAGAACCTACAGCCATAGAATCGAGCTGTGCAGCGATATCACGTGGGAAAGCATCCTTTGAAACAGGAATACCAAGATATGCTACAGTAGAAGCTGACTTACGTACAACCTCTGTAGGATCTGTAGCAGCAGCCAACTGTGAGTGATAACCTGCAAATTCCTTGTTAAGAGCAGCACGGTCTGCATTTGAAGCCTGAACCTCGATATCAACAAACTTGATGTCACGGCTCTCAACAGGCTGCTTGAAGCGTGCCTTAATTTCATCATACTTAGCCTTCAGATCGCTTTCAGAAATCTTCACCTTATCATCCTGGATATCAGAGTATGGGAAAGCAGCCAACTGAATCTGGCTCTCTTCATTCTCCTCCTTGAAAGCCATCTTTGCTTCTACAGGGTTTGACAGGAAGCAACCGGCGAGAAGAGCCTGATACTTCTGAGCCAAAGTCTGCTGGCGGAGAGTCTTCTCGATGAATGACCAGTAGTTGTAAATCTTGGTATACTGATCCATCATCTGTGCGTTAGCAGATGGGTTAGCCTTCTGTGCCTTGTAGTCTGCCAAGAACTTCTGGAGAGAAGATGCATCGAAACGACCTGTCTGCTGATTAACGAAAGGAGTCTGCTGAAGCATAGGGTTAGTGCCTGTCTTCAAGATGTCCTGAAGCTCTTCGTCGGTCACAGTGAGACCCAACTTACTAGCTTCCTTAGCGATAATCTGGTTCTGGATGTAGGTATTCCATACCATATCCTTCACCTGATTCATCTGCTCTTCAGGAAGATTTTCCTGACCCTGTTGCATTTTAATAACTTCTGAATACTCATCAACGAGCTTCTGGAAATCCTGCACGCTGATTTTTTCGCCCAAAACCTCACCAATCTGCTGGCGCTCATTATTCTTTGCTGAATCGCAAGAGCGGAAAGCTTCCTCGGCAATAAAGGCGAAAAGGCCGAAACTGATGATACAAACCAGTATCACGCCTCTTTTTCTAATTGTTCCTAATGCTGCCATTACGTTTTAATTATTATTATTATTTTTATTTTTTCCTAAGTTTAGATTGAACCACTTTTGATGCTAGTAGCCAATTGTCTGCAAAAATACAAAAATAATACGAGAAAAGGGAATTTTTTGCTATCTTTTTTGACTATTACCTCAAAAAAAGCAACAAATTCCCTTTTCCTGCTCAGCTATTTGATGATGTGGAGTTTAACAAGCTCTATTTTACGGGATGTTGACTTGATAATCTTGAACTCGAAGTTATCAAACTTGATCACCTCATTGAGTTTAGGAAAACTCTGATATTCATGCAGAATCAAACCACCCAAGGTCATATATTCATCACTTTCCGGCAGTTCAAGACCAAACATATCGTTCACCTTGTCAATCTCCAGTCGTGCAGAAAGGAGATAGTCACCATCATCGGTTTTCTTAGCTACATATTTGGCTGAATCGTGCTCATCTTCTATATCTCCGAAGATTTCCTCAACGATATCTTCCAGACTCACCAATCCGCTGGTACCACCAAACTCATCTACAACGATACCTAAAGACTTCTTCTGCTGCAAAAAAGTCTGCATCAGTTTCTGTGCCTGCATCGTTTCAGGCACAAAAGGAAGTGTACGGATATGATCCTGCCAACGTGAAGGATGATGGAACAGTTCGGAACTGTGAATATATCCCGCAATATGGTCTATATCCTCTTCATATACGATGATTTTCGAATTACCACTCTCTATGAATTTCTGCTGCAGTTCTTCGAGAGAAGTATCCATTTCAACAGCCTGAATCTCAGTACGGGGCACCATACAGTCACGTACTTTAGTATCGGAGAAATCAAGAGCATTCTGGAATATCTTCACTTCATCATTAATTTCATCTTCATTGGTAGCGTTATCGATACTTGACTGCACAAGATAATCAAGGTCTACCTTAGAAAAGCCTTCATCCGCCCCCTCAGTATCCATCTTCATCCCCACCAGACGCAGCAGGCACTTACTCAAGAAAGTACTGAACTTGCTGATAGGCCACAATACCACATAGCACAGATAAGCTACCGGACTGAAGATAGAAAGCAAGCGGTTCGGATTAGACTTGAAAAGCGTCTTTGGCAGAAACTCACCTGTAAAGAGTACTATCAGCGTAGACAGAATGGTATCTGCAGGCACCGTAAAGGCTGCATCAAAACCTGCGAAAATCGTATTGTCGAAAAGACGGGCTATCAGGATACCATAAACTACAAGGGCTATATTGTTGCCCACGAGCATAGTACTGACAAAGCCATTCGGATGATTATAAAACAAAGATAACAGTCGTTGCGTAAGGCCGTTTTTCTCCTTATCCATCTCCGCCAACATACGGTTGGAAGAGACGAAGGCAATCTCCATTCCACTGAAGAATGCAGAGAAGACCATTGAAATGAGAATGCCTACGACTAAACTCATATCCACCTGTTCATTCATTATATCTTTTTCTTTTTAATTAGTGCATGATAGGAATCGTAGTGGCTCTGACTGGTGTAGCCGGCTGACGGAAGTTATTCTTGACAGAATCAGGCTGGCTGCTCAAAGTATCGGCAGCACCACCACCTCCTGTCAGGTCTCCCTTTTCAAAGCTACCCTTCGAATTGCTCACATAATAGCGCGTCATCTTTTCATCACTCCAGAAATGAGAACCCTGTAGCGTTCTTTCAGGAGTAACAAGTTTACTGAATACGTTACTTGACAATTCGTGCTTATTCTGGTCCCAGGTAAGCTGCTCACTGTTAAAGCGCAAACCATCCTTGGTCAGGATGCTCACCCTACCATAAAGTTTCCATATCTTCTGCTGATCATAATAATAAGCTGTATCACACTGGATATAACTATTAATATGGAATTTCTCATCAAACTGCTCCAGCAAAAGTCCCTTATCAAAGATCCACAAAGATGGATTCTTACTGGTATTCACCTCCCACCGTTCTGTTACGATGCGATATTTCATAACTCCCGAGTCGCTTACCAATGTATTTACACCATACGACGTCATCATCGCCACCGAGTCTTGCGGACGGATGGCGGGCGCAGTATGTTCTACCTGGTTTTGGCAACCAGCCAAAATCAGGAACATCAGGATACCGACAACATAAGAGCCTTTTATTCTATACATTATTATATTATATATAGATTCTATACATTATTATATATAAGCGGAAGATTAATCCATCTTCCACTTCTTAAACCAATCCTCGTTGAATGTGAATCCGATATTGATACGGAAAGAATTTTCCTTAATCAGATCCTTAGCCGAACTCTTCACCCACTGACCGCTGATATTCAGCATAGAGCGGTTGTTGTAAGAGTTCATGATAGGAATACCGAAACCGGCACTTACAGAGATTTCCTTTGGACCATCAACACCATTCATCTTGTAATAAGGTGTGGCGTAGCTGACACCTACACGATACTGAACACGCTTGAAGAAAGCACGGCTGCGCTCTCCATAGCAATACTGGGCACCGAGATTGAACTTGCTTCTATCCTTGTAGATACCATTTTTCAAGGCGTAGTTGGTTCCATCGAAACTAGGATACCCCAAGCTACCCCACTTCTGCAGACTGTAATCAAAGCCTACCTTCCACTGGTTGTTATGATTCCACATCACACCCGCACCAATCATGGTAGGCAACTTGTAAGCCTTGCTGATAGAGTAAGCGGTGGTATCGGTAACACCGTTCTGGGTATCATTAGAAATGATTTTCATATCAGCAGAAGCTCCCAGACCATGTCCTGGTGAGAAGGTGACACCTACGGTAGCCCAATCTTTCTTTGAGAACTGATGGGTATACTGTACACCGAAATCAACCTTATAGCTGTTCACCTGCATAGAATAGTAGCGGGTGAGGGTCTTGTAATAAGAATTGCTGTAGCTGTTTGCTACACTTCTGTCTATACTACCCCAGAGATATGAGAAGTTGGCACCTACGGCCAAGCCCTTGACCGGTTCCCAACCCGCACCGATGTATGCCTGATGCAAACCACCATCGCCGGAATAAGTATTAGTATAGTAAGCTTCCTTGTCAGCATTCACCCATTCTGATGCAGAATAATTATAGCCAACATTGGTAAAAGGAATGATACCGAAGCTCATACCTACATGTGGCAGCAAGCGGAAACCTGCAACAACATACTCAAAATTTGAGTTGTTGGCATTTTTCTTCACACCATTCTCTTCAAAATTTGTCACCTGACCAGAGATACCGGCATCAAGGATGAAAGTCATCGAATCAATCGAAGCATAAGATGCAGGGTTGAGATAGTTTACCTGATTATGCTCATGAAAGCCAAGACCGACTCCATTCATACCGCGATTAAAACCAGAAGTCTGGTCTGACAAGATGCCAAGACCATACTGGCTGTATGGCGAATTAGTACCACTTTGGGCATTAACCATAAGGGCTGAACCCAACAATAGGGTTGCTAAAAAAAGCTTTCTCATTCTTTAATAATCATTCAAAATTATATTCAGAGTGCAAAAGTATTAAAAAAAATCTAGAAAAAAGAAGGATAATTGAAAATAATAAGGTATTTTTGCATCGTGAAACGTTTTAAGCATATTTTTAGTGCCATTTTAGCAGTAATTTTAATCAATTTAACTACTGAAGTGGCTGCACAGGATTTTTCAAGAGACAAGGACTCTGATATTTCTGTGCAGAACAGTCGTGTCAATGAAGAAGCTACTGCGTGGCTCGATTCTGTTGACATTTCTCTCCTGACTTGCGGACCAGGTCAGGAGGTGTGGTCGTATTATGGACATACCGCTCTACGCATCCAGAACAAAGCTATGGGAACGGATGTTGCCGTCAACTGGGGTATGTTCAGTTTTAACCAAAGTTGCTTCGTACTCCGTTTTGTTTTCGGACTCACCGATTATCAGATCGGCATCTACCCGATGAGCGACTTCATTGCCGAATATGCACATGAAGGCAGATGGGTAAGACAGCAGCGCCTCCGTCTCTCCCGTACAGAGAAACTGGGAATTCTGAGAAGCATCGACAAGAATGCACAGCCGGAGAACCGCGTATACCGCTACAATTTCTTCTATGATAACTGTACGACCCGGGCACGCGAGATAATTCTCTCCAACCTTGGGAACCAGAGTACCAACTTTAAAGATATCCCTACCACTTCTACCTACAGGGAAGAGATTCACAAGCTCAACGGACAGCACCGCTGGGCAAGATTCGGCAATGACCTTCTTTTGGGTTGTCAGGCAGACCGCCCTATCACACAAAGAGAATGGGAATTCTTGCCAGACAATCTGAGCAAAGACTTTGCCACAGAAGGAAGAACCGACTTTATTGATGCATCTCAGACTTCAGACGGCAAGACCAATGCAACAAGTGCCAGCGGCTATATTACTCTGGTAGATGAAACATCCGATATTATCCCAGCCCAGGCACAAATAACAGACGATGCTCCTGTTACACCACAAATGATAGCCATAGCCCTGGCAATCATCATCATAGGAACAACGGTAAGAGAATGTATAAAAAAGAAAAACTACTGGTGGTTTGATGCCATCCTGCTAGTTCTGACAGGATTACCGGGACTGATTCTCTTTACCATGATCTTCTCGCAGCATCCAACTGTACAGATAAATTTCCAGATTCTGATACTGAATCCGCTCAACCTCATCTTTGCCTGGAAGACTGTCAAGAGGATGAAAGCAGGTCGTCAGTATTGGTATTTCGAACTTCTGGGATGGCTTCTGCTCATTGCCCTGTTCATGCAGATATGGCAGAACTATGCTGAGGGTATGAGTATTTTGGCACTTACTTTGCTAGCGAGATACTGCGTCAAGTCGACCATGATGGATTTAAGTCCAAACAATTATGGCTTGCAGAAGCATATCGTAAAGAAATTCAGAAAGAATAAATAGACATTAAAATATACGTAAGGAAACGATTGGCACAACATTGTTTCCGAACAGAAGAAGATAAACAACAATGATGGTAAACAGATATATCACAGCCCTTTTGGTTGTCCTGGCGGCAACCGGCATGGAGGCGCAGACTTATCAGCAGGCGTTGAAGTTTGCGCTTACGGATATATCCTACGATGAATTCATCCAGCAACCGGAGGCGAAGGCATTGGAGGAGGACATTCTCTGCGTGCTCAAAGCCATCAAAGCGGCATCAGAAGATGAGAGCATCGCAACGCATCATCCTATCCTGTCGGCAACACTTGCCGCCCATTCTTCTGACATTCTGACAGGCATTCATTCACATATTTATTATGATTCCCCTACGGAGCATAGATACAAAGTTCCGTATGGGAGTATTGTTATTCGAGGTCCAGACTGCTGATTTTATGCTTTCTGTAAGCAAAACTCAGAAGATTTGCCATAAAAACAGGTAATAATTGGCAAATCCTTGCAGATTTACAGATATTTTTAGTAAATTTGCAAGCTAGTAATAAACAACAGGAAAAAGCAGAAGGGGAAAAAAGGACTGACAGAGCAGCATTTGTCTTAACTCCTTAACTTCTTTAACTCCTATATTTCGAATAATAATAAAAAATAAATATACAATGAACTTTAACAAAATTCTCCAGTCATTGTTTGGCAACAAGTCAACTCGCGATATGAAGTTGATCCAGCCAATCGTAGAAAAGATCAAGGCAGAGTATCCTAAGATGCAGGCCTTAAGCAATGACGAACTTCGTGCAAAAACAAAAGAACTTCAGAAGTACGTACAGGAGTACGCCAAGGAAGAGAAGGCTAAGATTGCTGAACTCAAGGCTAAAATTGAAGATACTCCTATCGATGAGCGTGAAGGTATCTTCAACCAGATAGACAAGTTAGAGCAGGAAGCACTCGACAAGTATGAGGAAGCCCTCAACGAGGTTTTGCCTCAGGTTTTCGCTATCGTTAAGGATACTGCTCGCCGTTTCGCAGAGAACGAGGAAACAATAGTTACTGCTACCGACTTCGACCGCGAGCTGGCTTCTAATCCAGCTAACGACTTCGTTACCATCGATGGCGACAAGGCTATCTATCACAACCACTGGACAGCCGGCGGTAATGATATGAAGTGGGAAATGATTCACTACGATGTACAGCTCTTCGGTGGTGTTGTTCTCCATCAGGGTAAGATTGCCGAGATGGCTACCGGTGAGGGTAAGACCCTTGTAGGTACAACACCTATCTTCCTGAATGCCTTGACTGGCAATGGTGTTCACGTCGTTACCGTGAACGACTATTTGGCTAAGCGTGATTCTGAGTGGATGGGACCTCTCTATATGTTCCACGGTCTCTCTGTTGATTGTATCGACAAGCACCGTCCTAATTCCGACGAGCGCCGCAAGGCATACCTGGCAGATATCACCTTCGGTACCAACAACGAGTTCGGTTTCGATTATCTTCGTGATAACATGGCTACCAACCCAGCCGATCTGGTACAGCGCCAGCACAACTACGCCATCGTCGATGAGGTCGACTCAGTGTTGATTGATGATGCCCGTACCCCATTAATCATCTCTGGTCCTATTCCAAAGGGCGACGACCAGATGTTTGAGCAGTATCAGCCATTGGTTGAGAAACTTTATGAGGTACAGCGCAAGCAGGCTACAGAATTGCTCGCCGAGGCTAAGCAGAAGATTAACGAAGGTACAAAAGCTAAGAATCAGGAACTCCTTGATGAAGGCTTCCTCGCACTTTTCCGTTCTTACAAGGCATTGCCTAAGAACAAGCCATTGATCAAGTATCTTTCTGAGGAAGGTATCAAGGCAGGTCTGCTGAAGACCGAGGAGTACTACATGGCAAACAACAACCGTGAGATGCCTAAGGCTACTGAGCCATTGTACTTCGTAGTAGACGAGAAAATGAATTCTGCCGACCTTACCGATAAGGGAACCGACTGGTTGGCTAAGCAGGTAAACGACAAGGAACTCTTCGTATTGCCTGATATCACAACAGAAATGAGTGAACTCGAGGCACGCACAGACCTTACCGACCAGGAGCGTCTTGACAAGAAAGACGAGATGCTGGCTCACTATGGTGTACAGAGCGAACGTGTTCACACCTTGCAGCAGCTTCTGAAGGGTTACACCATGTTCAATAAGGACGACGAATATGTTGTCATGGACGGACAGGTGAAGATTGTGGATGAGCAGACAGGACGTATCATGGAAGGCCGTCGCTGGAGCGATGGTTTGCACCAGGCTATTGAAGCTAAGGAGCACGTAAAGGTAGAGGCTGCTACACAGACCTTTGCTACCATCACACTTCAGAACTACTTCCGTATGTACCACAAACTCGCAGGTATGACCGGTACAGCAAGTACAGAGTCAGGTGAGTTCTGGGATATCTACAAACTCGATGTTGTTGAGATTCCAACCAACCGCCCTATCCAGCGTAAGGACTTGGATGACCGTGTATACAAGACTGCCCGCGAGAAATACCGTGCAGTTATCGACGAAATCGAGGAAACACGTAATGCTGGCCGCCCAGTCTTGGTAGGTACAACATCTGTCGAGATTTCTGAGTTGTTGAGTAAGATGTTGAAGATGCGCAACATTCCTCATAATGTATTGAACGCTAAGTTGCACCAGCAGGAGGCTCAGATTGTAGCCGAGGCAGGTCGCTCAGTAAACGGTAAGGGTGCCGTAACCATCGCTACCAACATGGCAGGTCGTGGTACCGATATCAAGCTGACTCCTGAGGTAAAGGCTGCAGGTGGTCTTGCCATCATCGGTACAGAACGTCATGAGAGCCGCCGTGTAGACCGTCAGCTCCGTGGTCGTGCCGGTCGTCAGGGTGACCCAGGTTCTTCTGTATTCTATGTATCATTGGAGGATAAGCTGATGCGTCTGTTCGCTTCTGAGCGTATCGCCAAGGTAATGGACCGTCTCGGTTTCGAGGATGGCGAGCGTATCGAGAGCCCAATGATCAGCAAGAGTATCGAGCGTGCTCAGCGCAAGGTTGAGGAAAACAACTTCGGTATCCGTAAACACCTCTTGGAGTATGATGACGTGATGAACCGTCAGCGTACCGTTATCTACGAGAAGCGTCGCCACGCCCTCATGGGTGAGCGTATCGGTATGGATATTGCCAACATCATCTGGGACCGCGTATTGAACATCGTTAACAACAACGACTTCTTCGGTGCCAAGGAAGAGTTCCTGAAAGTTCTCGCTATGGAGATTCCATTCAACGAGGATGAGTATGAGAACGGCAGACGTGAGGATTTGGCAGAGCGTGCTTTCCAGGAGGCTATGGCTACATTCAAGCGTAAGACAGACCGCATCCAGGCTACAGCTTTGCCTATCATCAAGCAGGTATACGAAAACCAGGGTGCTATATACGAGCGCATCATGGTGCCTATCACAGACGGCAAGCGCATGTACAATATTCCTTGCAACCTCAAGGAGGCATACGAGAGCGAGGCTAAGAACGTAGTGAAGGAGTTTGAGAAGAGCGTTGTTCTCCAGATTATCGATGACGACTGGAAGGAGAACCTCCGCAAGCTCGACGAACTGAAGCACTCTGTACAGAATGCAAGCTACGAGCAGAAGGATCCTCTCCTCATCTTCAAGTTGGAGAGTGCCAAGGTTTGGGATGCCATGATCAATGACATGTACGACCGTATTGCAAGTATCCTGATGCGTGGTCAGATTCCAGTAATGGAGCAAGAGCAGCCAGTTCAGGAGGCAGCTCCTGAGCAGCACACTCAGCAGAACTATGTAGAGAGCAAGGTAGATTTGGATGCAGAGCGTGAGGCACAGGAGGCAGCTGCTAACCAGGATACCCGAGAGGGCGCACAGGTAAACCGCACTCCTTACCGTGCAGAGCGCATGCCACGTCCTAACGACCCATGTCCATGCGGAAGTGGCAAGAAGTTTAAGAACTGCCACGGCAGAAACCTGTAATCACAGAAAATGATGATGCTCTTATATATATAATAAGGTATAAGAACATTCATCATCAGAAATAATGATAAGAATACCTAGATTTGATGATACTCTCATCATTTCTAGGTATTT
>OIWM01001841.1_pt1 | contig 19253 bp, 19 predicted proteins | sample 1587451 | NCBI WGS metagenome assembly OIWM01 (sample SAMEA3888907, study PRJEB22519) | human gut metagenome | biome: human gut; feature: human-associated habitat; material: faeces | place: Denmark | collected 2011
TTTTCGGCCTGTACGGCCAGTTCGGCGGCCTCTGCGCGCGCCTGCTCGCAGATCGCGCGGGCCTGTTCCTCCGCTGCGGCGATCTGTGCGAGCTCCTGCATCGCCATTTCCATCACCTCCTTCATGTACACCCTGCGGCGCTGCTTTTTCCAAGCCAGCGCCGCATCATATTTTCCAGAACAATACAGAAAATGCTCTATATATTATGTACAGAATGTACTCGATTTTGTAATTCTAGCATAGCCGTTAAGAAACTGCAATAGATATCGATAAAAAAATGCCTAAATAGGCGTTTTCGACAAAATCCATAATTGGCTCTGGTTTTTTCAAATGTGTGCGTATATAATAAAAAATTGCATATGGAGGGACTGGCATGGAACAGATTCTGAGCGGCTACTGCCGCACGATCGACGCTTCGCGGATGGTCCTGGTAGAGGACGGCGAGGCGGACTGCGATTTTGAAGTCTGCGCCTATCGGGACGTCTGCCAGATCGGGCAGCAGATCGCGCAGCTGCAAAAAACGGAGGAACGGACATGAACATTTGTCTTTACGGCGCGTCAAGCCCTGCGCTTGACCGCGCATATTTTGACGCGGCGGAGGAATTCGGCCGCCTGCTGGCAAAAAACGGCCACACGCTCGTCTACGGAGGCGGCGCGCAGGGCGTTATGGGCGCTGCAGCACGCGGCGCTGCGGGCGCGGGCGGAAAAATCACCGGCATCGCGCCGAACTTTTTAAATGTAGACGGCATTCTGTTTGACCGCTGCACCGAGTTTATCCTGACGGACACCATGGCCGAGCGCAAGGCCGCCATGATCGCACATGCAGACGCGTTCGTCATGGCCCCCGGCGGCTTCGGAACGCTCGAGGAGTTTTTCGAGGTGCTGACGCTCAAGCAGCTTGGCCGCCATAACCCGGCCATCGCCATTCTCAACACGAACGGCTTCTATGATAAACTGCAGGAATTTGTCCTGTCCGCCGTGGAGCAGCGCTTCATTCGCTCCGCCTGCCTGAACATTTACGCTCTCTGCCCCACACCGGCGGATACGCTGACGTATCTGGAGCAGTACGACCCAGCTGTCCTCGACGTGCGGCATCTGAAGAACATCTGAGCGCCCTGCGCCTGTACGCGAGGCGGATATGGATCAAAATAACGGGAGGAATCGCAGCATTCTGCGGTTCCTCCCGTTCCATTTTCAAAAATCCGGATTATGCCTTTGCCATCAGCTCGGCGGCGGGCAGGACGGCGCTGACGTCGGCCTGCGCCATTTTGCCTTCGTCAAACAGGGAGGCGATGTCCGGATTGATCGGCAGGCGCGCGAGGACCGGGAGCGAGAATTGCAGCGCCAGCTCGTCCAGCCTGCTTTTGCCGAAGATCTCGACGCGTTTGCCGCAGTCCGGACACTGGAAATAGCTGTAGTTCTCGACAAAGCCGTAGACCGGAACGTTCATCATCCGCGCCATGTTGACGGCCTTGGAGACGATCATGGACACGAGGCTCTGCGGGCTTGTGACGATCACCACGCCGTCGACCGGCAGCGACTGGAACACCGTCAGCATCACGTCGCCCGTTCCGGGCGGCAGATCGACGAACATATAATCCACATCGCCCCAGCAGACGTCCGTCCAGAACTGCTTGACCGCGCCGCCGATGACCGGGCCGCGCCAGATGACGGGGTCTGTCTCGTTCGGCAGCAGTAGATTGATGGACATGACCTTGACGCCCTCGGGCGTCTCGGCGGGGAGCATACCGTCGTCGCTGCCCACGATCTGCTCATGCAGACCGAAGGCTCTGGGGATGGACGGGCCGGTGACGTCCGCGTCGAGAATGGCCGTTTTATAGCCCAGCTTCTGCATGGCGACAGCCAGCATCGACGTGACGGTCGACTTGCCGACGCCGCCCTTGCCGGAGACGACCGCGATGACCTTTTTGACATTTGATTTCTTGTTCGGCTCTGCCAGCAGGCTCTCCGGCTTGCGGTCAGAGCAGCTTTCGCCGCAGCTGGAACAGTTGCCGCTGCATCCGCTCATAAAAAACACTCCTTTTTGTGTCGTTTGCTGTTATTCTACCACCAAAGCGGGAAAAGTCAAACGTCCGCATGGCGGTTCTGGATGAGGCTCCGCAGTTCGTCGTGCGCATGGATGAGCGCGTCGGCGTTTTTCTGGAATTCTGCCCAGCGCGCATCAACCTGCGCACCGGCCTCAGCCAGGATCCTGTCTGCCTGTGCCTGCGCGTCCTGTACGATCTGCCCGGCCTGCTGTTTTGCGTCCTGCAAGATCGTCTCGCGCTGCCGCTGCGCCTCGTCCGTCTTCTGCACCATCTCGGCTGTCGCAGCCTTGACGGAGGCAAGATACTGGTCGGCAGCGGCCTGCGCAGCCTCGAACACGCCGTTTACCTGAATGGCTGCCTCGGCGATGGAACCGGCGGATGCGATGCGCAGCGTCCGGTCCTCCAGCTGCTGCCGCAGCGCCTGATTCTCTGCCAGACTGTCCTCATAGCGCTTCCGCTGCTCATAGAGAATGTCCAGCAGCTCCGCACGGCTGAGCCGTCTGAGATCCTTATCGGTCATGATATCTGCTCCTTTCCTGTTTCTGTACGGTCAAACGCATCCGTGCGCTGCCTGCCAGAACGCCTTGGCAAAGGCGAAGACCTCGCGCAGCGTGTAATTGACCTTCAAGATCCACGGCCAGGTATCGCTTGCTTGGCCGTATGGCTCCATGGAGAGCGTCCGCGCGATATACTTGGCGCGGCACATATGAAAATCGCTCGTAACGATCAGCACGCGCGACGTATCAAGCCCTGCCGCCTCGGCAAGCTTCGCCGAAAACAGCAGATTTTCCCGTGTGTTGGAGGCCTTGTCCTCCTCGATGATCCGGGAGGCGTCCGCGCCGTGCTCGATCAGGTACCGGGCCATGACGGACGCTTCCGTATCCGCCTCGTCCGGCCCCTGGCCGCCGGAGACGATCACGGTCCTGTCCGGGTGCTCCTGCATGAATTCGAGCGTTTTATCCAGCCGCTTTTTTAGCGTCAGCGACGGCCCGCCGCCCTGTACCTGCGCGCCGAGTACGACGACAAACTCAGGCGTCTCGTCCTGCGTCATAACGCTGTCCTGTCCCTGCACGGCAATATACCCCATTGCGCCGAAGATCACCGCCATACCTGCGGCGGTCAGGCCGGTCAGAAGACGGCTCCATAGTCTCGGCGCGTTCTTTTTCTTCAAGAGCCGCAGTGCCAGCAGCACCGCCGCAAGCAGCAGCAGACAGACGCCCGTCATGCCGATATGCAGCGGCAGCGCCAGACACACCGCGCCGAGCGCCGCGAGCAGCGCGATCACCCAGACCGGGATCATGTTGCGTCCTCCAATTCGGATGAAAGCCGCGCCCACTCGTCCATCAGGCCGGTAAGCGCATCGTCGCAGGACTGCTTTTCCTCCATCAGCCGCGCAAGCTCCTGATAATCGGATGCGGCGGCTTCAATCTGCGTATCCAGCTGAGCGGAAAGCTGCTCTTGCTTTTCAATCTCACGTTCCAGCGCACGGACTTGCTTTTCCAGCATCTTGCTGCCGGAGGTCTTCGGTTTTTCCTTGCGCTCCTTTTTGGGCTTTTCCGGCGCGGGAGCCGCGATGGCCTCCTTTTCTTTGATGGAACGGTATTTTTCATATCCGCACGGGAAGTCCCGGATATGCCCGTTTTCCAGCTCCCAGATCCGCGTGGCGAATTTGTTGACAAAATAGCGGTCGTGGGACACGAAGATGAGCGTCCCCTCATAGTCCTCCAGCGCATCCTCAAGCCATTCGCGCGAGTCGATGTCCAGGTGGTTCGTCGGCTCGTCGAGGACAAGCAGGTTGATCTTCTCATCCATCAGCATACACAGCCGCAGACGGCTCTGTTCGCCGCCGGACAGGCTCGAAACGGTCTTGAACACGTCCTCGCCCTCGAACAGATACGCGCCCAGTCGGTCGCGCGCGGTCTGCACGGAGCAGTTTTTTTCATAGAGCATCGTGTCCAGCAGCGTCCGTTCGGGGTGGGCGAAGTGAATGATCTGCGGCAGGTAGGCCCACTTGACCGTGGGGCCGAACTTCACGCGGCCCGCACCGGCCTCCTCGCCGAGCAGGAGCTTTAAAAACGTGGACTTGCCGGTCCCGTTGTCGCCCAGCAGCGCAATGCGTTCGCCGCCCGCGACCTGCAATTCGACGTCCGAAAACAGCGTCCTGCCGTCATACGCCTTGCCGAGTCCCTTGACGGACAAAACCTCGTCGCCGAAAAAGTCCCGCTGGGCGAAGCGCGCCCGCAGGGTCTTCTCCTGCGTGGGCCGGTCGGTCTTTTCAATGCGCTCCATGCGGTGCTGGATGGACATGGCGCGGCGGTAGAGCGTGCGGTTGTTGATGCCCCAGCCCTTCATGCGATCGAGCGTGAAGCCGAGCTGGCCGAGCTTGGCCTGCTCCTTTTCATACTGCTTCAATTGCAGGTCGAAACGCGCCTGCTTTTCCTGCACGTAGAACGAATAGTTGCCGGAATAAAATTCCGCCTTCCCATCGTGCAGCTCGATGATGCGGGTCACGACGCGGTCAAGAAAATACCGGTCGTGGGAGATGGTCAGGACGGTTCCCCTGAATTTTTCAATATAGCCCTCGAGCCATTCGACCGCGTGCATATCCAGATGGTTCGTCGGCTCGTCGAGCAGCAGGATATCCGTCTTTTCCAGCAGCAGCCGCGCCAGATTCACGCGCGTCTTTTCGCCGCCGGAAAGGCTGTCAAAGTCCTGCTGCCGCTGGGCGGCGGGGATGCCGAGACCGTTGCAGATCTTGTCGGTCTGCATATCCGTCTCATAGCCGCCGCCGGTCTGAAAGCGCGTGGAAAGCGCGTCGTATTCGGCAAGCAGCGCCTTGTCCGGCTGCGCGGCCATCTGCTCTTCCAGACGGCGCATTTTGCTCTGGATATTCGCAAGCTCCCGGAACGCCGTGCGCAGCACGTCCTCTACCGTATAGCCCGCCGGGTAATGCGGGATCTGGGAGATAAGGCCGACCTTCCGGCCCGGCGCGAAGCGCACCTCGCCGGTGTTGTAGTCCAGCTCTCCGGTCAGTATTTTGAAGAGCGTCGTCTTGCCCGCGCCGTTTCGCCCGAGCAGGCCCACACGCTCGCCTGCCTGAATGTCAAAGCTCACGCCGTCGAGCAGATTCGTGTCGGCGTCGAAGCTCTTGACCAGGTCCTTTACAGATAGATCGATCATGGATGTTCCTCTTTATTCTGCGGCGGTTTCAGTCTCCGCTGTCATCGCCCATCAGCGGCCGGATGACGCCTGCGGCGTCGAACCGGGTATCGTGGGAGGTCGTGACGAAAACGAGCTGCGTGGCCGGATCCGGCAGCACCTCGCCCATGGCCTCGGTCATGGTCATTACGTCGTTGGCCTTTTCTGTCGTGATATACACGCGGCTGGCATACTGCGCGACGGACGGGACCGTCGTGCCCAGCGCGAGGCGGATGGAGCTGCCGGTCAGATTCGCGCCCAGCGTCTCCGCGCAGTCCTCCAATGCGGCGACCTGCGTGATGGCCTCGGCGTCCCATGCAATGGAGCTGTCGTCCGGTACGGTGAAGTTATCGAACAGCACCTCGTCAAACCCGCGTGCGTCAAGCTCCAGCGCGATGGCAGCCAGATAACTGCGCGCGTCGAGCGAGTCGGGCCGCAGCCAGTAGCACCGCCGCTCGTCCATCCACAGATCGCCGGAGGTCGTCGTCAGGGCGGAAGAATAGTGCTTGGCGACAAAATTCGGGTCGGAGAACGCGGGCACGCGGGCGATCACGATCAGGTCCGGCGTTTCGGTCAGCTCCTTTATGAGCGCGTCGCAGGCGGCGATGTCCGCGTCTGCCGTCTGGGCGTCGGCGATGTCGGTCGAATAATAGAAATTGCCGAGCGGGCTTTTGACGTCGATGAGCACGGCGTTATAGCCGTCCGCGTCGGCCAGCGCCTGCCGCACCTCGTCCACGCTGTTTGCCAGCATGGTCGTGGAGATATAAAAGCCTTGCAGCTGCACCGCGTTCGGGTCGACGTCCGTTTCCTCGGCAGCGGCGGACAGAATCGTTTCAAATGGATAGTCCTCTGCGTCGGCGGGCGCTTCCGGCGTCTGCGGGGTGCGCTGGAGCTTCTGCGTTTTGTCAAAATACACGCCGTTTGGCGAATACACGACGTAGCGGCCCAGATAGCTGATGCGCGCGAGAATGAGCAGGCCGAGCAGAACGACGGCCAGCAGCGCGATCAGCGCAATGCGCCGCAGCGTCCGCTTGTTGCGGTAGGAAAAAATACGCATGGGGTTCTCCTTCCTCCCGTCACGCTTCCGGCAGCGCGGCGGTCACGCGGCACCAGTCCTCCTGCTGTTCGGTGGAGATGATCTGAAGCCCGTTTTGTTCCAATGCGGCCAGAACCTCCGCAAGGCGCGTGTTAAGAATCCCGGAGCAGATGAACACGCTGTCCTCCTGCAAAAATTCCGGCACGACGCGGCTCAGGGGAATGATGACGTCGGCCACGATATTGGCCAGCACCACATCGTAATGTCCCCTGAGCGATTCCATCATGGCCCTGTCTCCGATCACGTCGCCGGTGACGGCGGTAAAGCGGTCGGAGAAGATCTGGTTGATGGCGGCGTTTTCCCGGGCAATGTCCTCGGCCTTGGGGTCAATGTCCACGCCCGTGGCGTGGGCCGCGCCGAGCAGGACGGCAGTGATGGACAAAATGCCGCTGCCGCTGCCGAGATCGAGCACGCGCTCGCCGCCCTGAATGGCCCGTTCCAGCTCGCGCATACACATCTGCGTGGACGCGTGCGCGCCGGTGCCGAAGATCATGCCGGGGTCGAGCAGGACCTCGACGCGGTTTTCCGGGTTTTCCGGGTGCAGCCACTCCGGAACGACCAGCAGCCGTTCGCCGATGGGCAGCGGCTGATAGTACCGCTTCCAGTTGTTTTCCCAGTCCTCGTCCTTGACGTTTGCCAGCTGCACGTCAAGAGAGCCGAAGTCCACCGACGGGTACTGCGCGCGCAGCGCGGCCAGCTGGCTTTTCAGACTTTCGACCGTTTCCGGCAAGGAAGCGTTCTGCTCCAGATACAGCCGGATCTGCGAAAGTCCCTGCATCTGCTTTTCCAGATCCTCGTCTACATAGTCCCAGTACTGACGGTTCTGCTCCAGAAATTCATGAAACTGCTCCTGATCGTCGATGATGAAGCTGTCAAAGCCCAGCACGGTCAGCCGGTCGCAGACAAGGTCAATGGCCGCCGGAGCCGTTTTGATGGTCAGTTCGATCCACTGCATGATAGTCCTCCCGATCTCCGGGGCGGAGATCTTTCAAATTGCAATATTTGTTCTATTTTACACGAAACCGGAGCAAATGACAAGTAGGGAGATTCTGATTCGATCACCGGGATGCCTCCGGCGGCCCCAGCTTTTCCATCCTGCTGGGAGGCTGTTTGATGGAAAGAATCAGCGCCCGGCTCCGCAGAGGGGCCGGGCGCTGTGCCTGAGGGGGAAAAGGAGGTTCGCGAAGGGTTATGATACTGCGGGCAGCTTCACAAGGGGCGCATACCGGTGTTTGGATACCCGCCGTACATACCGGTGGCTGCAGCGCCTATCGCGCTGCGTAGTTCCGGCTGTGCCGGTCTGTAGTGTCAGCATCACTGGTCACTAGAAATAATTATATCGCTGGTGTAGTTCAGGCCGTTGTAAAAATAGGTCGCGTTAAGCCAATAACTGATATTGGCTGACAGGCTGGTTCGGTCGATAACATACTGTCCGCCTTCAACCCATCCCGTAACAGCCGCAGGACCTGGCGACCATATTACATTGGCAGCGTTAAAATTGGGAATATTGGTCTCAATGCGAAAGACCAAACGGTCGCCTGTAACAGGATAGACCGGGACGATGTTAAACGTATACTTGACCTGATCCATCGTCTGCCTCATGCTGTCGGTATAGGTTCTGCCGTTATAGACATAGGAAGCTGTTATCGTGCAGTCAACGGTCGAAGTAACATATGCCCCTTCAGGTGCCTTATTCCATTTAATATCGGCCGGGGTGACCGTCCATGTAACATTCGCAACGTTGAAGTCGGGAATGTTGGAGTTAACGCTGTAAAAATTCTCGTATTCATACAGATTGCAGTAAATCTTAAAGGAATAGTTTGCTGGCTCTTCCTTATCCATGCGATCCCCGACGACGACCGTTGTCGAACCGGAATATTTACGGCCGTTGTAGGTCATCGTGGCGGAAATGACCGCAGTGCCCGAGCCAGCTGCGTGAAGAGTTTTACCCTCAAAGTACGCGACGCTCGGATTCGACGAGCTCCAGGTCACGTCCTGACCGGCGGGATCGGTCGTAGCGTACAGGCGCAGGCTCTCGTTCAGCTCCTCCTGCGTGACGGTGACGCTCGGCTCCTTGACCGAGATGCTGAAGGTCGAGCTGGCGTCCCGATAGGTGACGGTGACCTGCTTCGCTCCGGCGCTGGTCATATCGACGTTGGTCGTGAAGCCGCTGGTGATGGTCTGCGCTTTGCCAGACGCGTCGGTATAGCGGGCGGTCAGACCGGCGGTATTCAGCTTGTCGCCGATATAATAGGACGTCTTGTTCGGACGGCTGGTTATGGACAGGGTCGCCTTTCCGGCAGGCTTGTCCGGCTCAGGATCCCTTGCCGGTTCCTTGGGCGTATCTGCCGGCTGCTGCGCGGCTCCGCCGCTGATGCTCAGCTCAGGCGTGCGTGTGCCGGAGATATAATAATAGTCCGAATCGCTGTAGCCGGTGAAGTCGAAATCCGCGACGCAGCCCGCAGCGGCCGGGCTGTTATACACCTGCTTGACGGTGTACTCGACCCCGGCTGCCTGCAGCGCGGCCTCCGCGTCGTGCTGCGTGGTGTTCTGGTCGAAGCGCTGCACTTTTATATAGCTGTCGGAATCGAGCACCCACACGGTACACTGCTTGACCTGTCCCGCATAGAGCGCGGTCACGAATGTGCAGCCCTCCGAAACGCCGGTCACAACGCCGTTCCACAGAACAGAGGCGACGCGCGGGTCAGCAGAGATCCAATAAACCAGGCCAGCGTCAATGTCAACCTGCTGGCTGAGCGGGAACGCCTCGCCGACCTCCAGAATGACGCTTCCCGCCATTTCCAGCGGCCGGCTGTCATTGACTGTCACATAGCAGGTGGCTGCCTCGCCGCCGACGACGACAGTGACCGTCGCTGCGCCAGGGGCAATTGCGACGACATAGCCGTCTGCGTCAACAAAAGCGATGGAAGGATTGCTGGACGACCAGACGATGGAGGCAGCGCTTCCGCTGTACTGCAGCGTGTCTGCCAGATCAAACGTCTCGCCGACCTGAAGATCAAGCAGCGGCTTGAACTGATCGATTGTGACGTTGGACTGCGGCGGCTGGCTGGTGCTGTCGGAGCTGATATCCAGACTGATCTTTGTGCCGGGCGCAGCCTCACTGCCGCCGAGCGGCGTCTGCGCCGCGACATGGCCGGGCGCGACATAGCTGCTCGTGACGGCCTTCGGCGCGGAGCCGAAGCCGCTCTGCGCCAGCAGCCGCTCTGCCTCTCCCTGCTCCTTGTACAGGACGTTCGGCACAAGCTGCTTCTGCGGGCCGAGGCTGACGACAAAATAGACGCCGCTGCCCTTCAGGATCTTTTCGCCGCCCTCCGGGGACTGCTGGATGATGCTGCCGCTCGGAATGGACGGATGGTAGCGCAGCTCGCACTTGACGCCGTAGAGCGACACCGTGCGCAGATCGGCCTTGGCCGTGTCAAACGACTGGCCGACGTAATCGCGGACCGTCACGTAGGAATCCTCGGACGGGACCAGCTCACTGATGTCGACCGAGCCGCTGGAGCCGCCCGAACCGCTGCCGTCCGACGGTGTTGTGGGAACTGGCGTGACCGGGGTCTGCGAGGGCTGCGCGACGCTGATCGTAACATTGGAGCTGGGGGTCAGCGTCGAACCGGCTGTCACGCTCTGGCTGACGATGGTTCCGGGCATTTCGTCGTCGCTCGCGACATATTCCCAGTTGATCTGCACGTCCGAAAGGCCCATCCGCGTCAGGTGATCCTCCGCAGCGTCCTTGAGCATGGAACTCATGTCGTCCATGACGCCCACGGGGCGCTCCTTGCCGAGGCTGGCCGTCGCAAGCAGATCGGACGCGGGCGCAAGCTTCGTGCCGGGGTCCGGATTCTGCGTCAGAATGCGGCCCTGTTCGACGCCCGCGTCATAATCAGAGCCTTCCACGACCAAATGCAGCGAGGCGTCTTCCGCCGCCGTCACCGCGTTGACGACCTGCATATTCACCACGTTCGGACTCAGAACATAAGAGCCGTCCTCTGCTGCTGTGTCGGTCTTCGGCTTGCGGTTGAGATAGAGCAGAACGCCGCCCGCGGCGATTGCGGCTGCCAGCACGCCCGCGGTGATCTTTGCCCAGAGCGGCCAGCTGAAGCTGCTGCGCTTGCGGATCGTCTCCTGGACGCGCCGGACCGGCGTCTGCGCGGTCAGCTCCTCATAAAGCTCGGCGACGCTCTGCGTGCGGTCCTGCGTATGCAGCGCCATGCCGTTGAGGATCGCCGTATCCTGCGTCTTCGTAACGGCCTTGTTGAATTTGGACGGAGGCGGCAGCATATCGCGCTTGTGCTTCTGCAGATATTCTCCGCGCTCGATCGCGCCGGGCGGCGTGATGCCGGTGATCATCTGATAGAGCGTCGCGCTGAGCGCATAGACGTCGGCGGCGGGACCCTGTACGCTGTGGCTGTTATACTGCTCCTCGGGCGAATAGCCGTCCTTGATGATCACGGTCATGCTCTTGCCGCAGTCGTGGACCGCGTGGCGCGCAGCGCCGAAGTCGATCAGACGGACGCCGCCGTCCTTCAGGAGCATGATGTTGTCCGGTGCAATATCCCGGTGGATCATCCCGCTGTCATGTACACGCTGCAGCGACAGCATGACCGGCGTGAGCATACTGATAGCCTCTTCCGGCGCGATCCGTCCCTGCGGCGAAACGGCGGCTTCCTTTTTCAGATACTCGCTCAGCGTGATGCCGTCGAGATATTCCATCACGAGATAAGCCGTTTCGTTTGCGGAGAAGCAGTCGTAGACGTGGACGATGCCGTCCTCGTTCTGGAATGCGGACAGGCGCTTGGCCTCGTCCAGAAATTTTTCCTTGCCGAACTGGAAGTATTCGCCCTCCTTGCCTGAGAAAATGGTCAGGCGGCTCTCGCCGGGGCGGCGGGTTGCATATTCGCTGGGCAGATATTCCTTGATCGCGACCTTGTGCAGCAGCAGCGCGTCCCAGGCAAGATAGGTCACGCTGAAGCCGCCGTGACCCAGTGCGCGGCCAATAACGTAGCGCTCGTTCAGGATCGCGCCCGGCCGCATATAGGTCGCAAGCTCCGGCTCGGTTCCCTCGGCATAGCCGCAATGCGGGCAGATGTCGAACGAGTCGTCGTATTGCTCAAAGCATCCAAAGCATATTTTCATGTTGTTCCTCTCTTTCTACACGATTCCGCATGGCCGGGGCTTTGCATCGGTCAGAACGTCCGCAAGCTCTCCGGCAATATTCCGGTACTGCTCATATACTGTGCTGGACACGGGGATACTGGGATACTGGTTTTCAAGATACAGGCAGCGCTGTCCGTCCTCGCTCAGAAGGTACGACAGGAAGCGCACGGCGCAGGCCGTCTCCTTTTTGGAGGACTGCTGCGTGACCGACCAGACGTTCTGGAGCATACAGGCACGCTCCGGCGACTGCACGGCGTACAGCTGGTAGCGTCCGGCCAGCTGCGTCTGCACGTCTGCGGCGTCTGCGGTGCTGCCGTAGTACAGGCCCTGTTCGCCGGACAGGAACGCATCCAGCGCGTCCGCGCTGACGGTCATGCTGTCCGTCTCCGGAATAGAACTCTGGAACAGCACCTCATAGGCGGGCAAAAACGACGCATCCATCCCGGCCTTGAGATCAAGACCTGCAAGGCTTGCGAGCGTTGCGCTGCTCGCCTGCCGGAAATCAAAGCCGATGCCTTCGGCGCACGCATTCGACGCATACAAAACGGGAAGTCCGAGGCCGAGCACGGCATAATCCCCGCTGACCGGCGCGCCAAGACGGAAGCCGGCTGGATCGTACTGCCGGTTCAGCTGCCGGAGCGCCTTGGCATTGCAGGCGAGATCCGTGCTCTGCGCGGTGCGCTCGAACAGGACCGGCAGCGAGCCGTCCTGCTGCGCCTGCTTGAGCCGCTGCTCGTATTGATCGGGCGCAATGCTCTGCAGCCGCAGCTCAACGTTCGGGTACAGCGTCTGGAACGCGCTTGCTGCGGCGTTCAGTGCGGCGATCTTGTTCTGCCCGCTTGCGCGGAGCGGGTCTGCGGTGAACCAGACGTCGATCGCCGCGTCCGGCAGCGTTTCCTGAGCCGTGCGGCTGATCCAGAGGTAGCCGACCGTACCGCCGACGATGGCGAGTACCAGAAACACGCTCAGAAGACTGATCCATTTTCTGCGCTGCTTTTCCTTCCGTGTTTTTTCAAGGCTCTTTGTCTGCTGGTATTGGAGCAGCGCGCGGGAAAACTCCTCCGCGCTGGAGAACCGCAGCTCCGGCTCCAGCGCCAGCGCCTGCATGACGGCGTTGCTGACCGGCTCCGGGATCTCAGGCTTCAGTGTATGCGGGGCCTTGAGATGGTCCGTCGGCCAGCGGTTGAGCGCGCTTTCGGGCTTCTTGCCGAGCATCGCGGTATAGAGCGTAGCACCCAGCGCGTAAATATCCGTCTGCGGCCCCTGATGCGCGGAGCGGGAATACTGCTCCGGCGGGGTAAAGCAGTCCTTGAATACGACGGTCAGCGGCGTCTGCTGCATGGAGACTCTGGCTGCGCCGAAGTCGATCAGCTTGATCCTGCCGTCGTCGCACAGGAAGATGTTGTCCGGGCTGACGTCCCGGTGGACGATCCCCTTCCGGTGCAGCGCCGTCAGCGCGCCGCAGATGACCGCGCCGATGGTGACCGCGCGCTCCCACGTCAGCGGGGCGCGCTCGATCTCCGTTTTCAGCGTGTGGCCGCGCAGATATTCCATGACGATATAGGCCGTGCCATTTTCCTCAAAGTATTCCCGTACCTGCACGACGTTTGGAACGGACTGGAACTGGATCATGTTCCGCGCCTCGTTCAGAAAGCGCGTATAGCCCTGTCGGAATTCCTCCGTCCGTTTTCCCGCGTAGAGAATGACCTCCTTGCTGCCGGGAATGCGGTTGGCGACGCCGGAGGGGAAATACTCCTTCAGCGCGACTGTGCACGCGAGCTTCTGGTCATAGGCGCAGTATGTAATGCCAAAGCCGCCGAGGCCGATCACGGACTCGATACGGTAACGCCCGGCGATCTCCCAGCCCGGCTGCAGGGCGTTCGGCAGCTCTGCGGCCTGCGAATAGCCGCAGTACGGGCAGGCGGCGGCAGTGTCCGCGATCGGTCTGCCGCATTTTTCACAGCTTTTCATCTGGGCTCCTTATGGCATCTGAAAGTAGGTGTTCCAGTGGAACGATTCTCCGCACAGCGGGACGAACAGAAGCGTCGTCGCGCCGACGCGGATCAGATCGTGCGGCTTCAGCTGCATCGGGGTCAGCAGCAGCGTGCCGTTCAGATATGTCAGCCCGCGCCCGTCTCCGGCCTGCAGATAAAACGCCTCCGAGGCCGGGTCAAACGTGAGGATGCAGTGCATATTCCGGGAAACCTCAGGATCCGAGCTGAGGCATACGTCCATGTCCGCAGAGCGTCCGATGCGGTTCCTGCCGCCGGAAAGCGGGAACGACAGTCCCTGCTGGCTGCCCAGCACGCAGACCAGCCAGCCGACCACAGGCTCGATCTGACTCGTCTCTCCGGTATACAGAATGTGCGTGCGCCCGTCGCCCGGCGCAGAGGACGGGAAAAACGCCGGTCTTGGCGGCTGAGCAGATGCGGGAGCGGGGACGGGCACAGAGTCCCGCTCCGGCTCAATGACCGGAGCGGGGGGCGTTTCCGGGAGAGGCCCGGAGTCTGTCTCCGGCCCCGAAGCCGGAACAGGCGGCTGCTCGGCTCCGGGCGCGGGTCCCGGCTCAGAAACCGGCTGCTCAGGTTCGGGTTCAGGAACCGGGACGCTCGGCTGTTCAGGCTCTGGGGCCGGTTTGGGAATCGGGATAAACGGCTGCTCAGGCGCGGACATCGGTTCCGGCTCAGGCTGCTGCGCCTGCACAGGCGCAGGCGGGACCGCTTCGTCTATCCGCACGCCGCAGAACGGGCAAAACGGCTGCTGTTTGCGCAATTGCGCACCGCAGCTCGGACAATGCGGCTGGTCCTGCACAGGCGGAACCGGCAGAGGCATCTCGTCCGGCTGGAACAGCGGCGTGGTGTGCATGATATTCAGGCCGGACGGCTCCTGCGGCAGGGGAGCGGAGAAGCCGGGGGCCGGGGTGTCCGGCAGGGAGGTTTTCCCGCGCAGATCATCGAGACTCCAGTATCCGTCCCTTGCAGGCGCGCCCTGCGCGGGCGGCTCGGAGCGCTGGGCCGCCGGTGCGGACCGCTCCAAAAATGCCTTTGCCCGCGCGCAATGCGGGCAAGTCGAGAACTTGTCCGCATCGTAGTAGTGATTCATGTTACAAAGCACTTTTTTCATTCTGTCTCGTCTCCCTTTATCGGTGTCGTTTGATCAGGACCAGCGTGGTATTGTCCTGCATATTGCCGCTGTGGGCCAGCAGCGCGGTCTGGAGCCTTTTTGTCAGCTGCTGCGCGGTGCCGGGCTGGGAAAGCAGCGCCTCCAGCGCCTGCGTGCCGAGCGCCTGCAGCAGTCCGTCGGAGCACAGCAGGATCACGTCGCCCCGTTCGAGCGTCAGCGGGTACTGGTTCTGCGCATAAAGGCTGATGCCGTTCATTCCCAGATAGCTTGTCAGCGCCCGGCCGCGCCCGATCTCCCGGTCGTAGAGCAGCTGGCTGATCTCGCCCCGTTCCAGCCGCTGCTTTAAGAGCGCGGCGTAATTATGCTCCGGAACGAGCCGCTGCAGGCTGCCGCCGCGCAGGAGGAACAGGCCGCTGTCGCCGATGGACAGCCAGTACAGCCCGCCGCTGCGCACCCAGACGCTCACAATGGTCGAGCCGCCTCCGGCGGTCTGCTCTGCGACGGCCCGGTCCATCCAGTCAATCGCCTGCCGGTAGAGGTAGGAGGGCGCAGCCTGCGGTTTTTTGTGAAACGCGGTCAGCAGGGCCTGCACGGCGCTCCGGCTGGCCTCCGCGCCGTCCGGCAGACCGCCGATCCCGTCGCAGACCGCCGCGAAGATCTCTCCCCACCGCCGCTCCAGACAATACGCATCCTGCTGCTCTTCCCGCCCGCCAAGCATCGTCAGACTGGCGGTGGAATAAATGCTCATCTGCCTCCCATGCCTCCTTCAAGCTGCTGATACGCTGCATCAGCAGTGTCCTTCAGTGCAGACAGCCTCTGAATTTCGGCTTCGATTTCCTGAATCATTTGCCGGGCGTCTGCTTTTTCCTGCGCTGTAGCAATACTGATACTGCTGAGTTGCTCGTTTGTAAAGTCAACGATTGCCTGATATTCCTGAATTTTGGCCTGCCGGGCAAGCTCAAAATATTGATTACATTGATCAATGTCTGCCTGCGTATACTTCCCGGAACGGATGATCTGTGCATACTGGTTAAACTTTGCAACCAACGCATAGGAGTACGATGCGGTTGCGTATACCGATTTCAAATGGTTGACTGTTTTTGTCGTTCCAAGAAGACGGTTGCTTTCGTCTACGGTGTAGAGGAAAAGCTTTAGCAATCCAGCCTTGCCCATCGCCTTATCGATGCCTTTATCCGCGACCTTTGACAATGCCATCTTGATTGCGCGAAGATAGCTGTCCTGGTATTCACGCAGCATTTCATCGATCGTCCGATTAACGGTCTCATTGTCATAGCCCGTGTCCAGAAGCGCCTGCTTGATTGCCAGCAGGTTTTTTGTGCGGGCAATATAGTTTCTGGCCAACTCCTGCTTGATTTCATCGGCCAGGCCAATTGTGTGTTTAAGCGCGTCATATTCTGCAAAACCGGCATCCAGCTGATCGGAAATCTCTTTCATGAAGGACAGGTTCTCTTTTTTGACGAGAAGCTGCAGATATTCGTTTTCCGTAAATTCGTCTGTTGATCGGCCCATGAGTTCCTGAATGGATGTATCCTCGATTTCAATGCCGAGTGACAGAAATTTCCGATACATACCATAGGCTTCATCGAATTTGCTGTTATCATATCCACCCTCTATGGAATCCTTCTCTAGCTGTTCAAGCAGGGAATCGATGCTGTCCCGGATCATTTCCTCCGGAATTGTGTCCCACAACGCAACTTTGATGCCAAGCTTGTTCAATCCGTTCGCAACAACGCCCTTCATGTTTTCAATCCAGTTGCTGGCCCAGCCAATCAGGAGCGCATCAACCTTGGGGTTCCGATTGTCAAGAAACATAGCGGTATAGTCAAACTGAACGATCTGCTGGTTTGTTGCAACGCAGACAGGTATTCCCTGAAAGAGCGCAAAGACGCTTCCGTCGCTGTTATAGGCCTCTTCTGCTACAACCTTCAATGCGTCGCCCATGATATTCAAATCATTCTTCAAGGTATTCATGCGGCGGAGCGCGTCGGCCAGACGCTGCGCTGTTGCGAACACATCTGCGCCGCGCTGGAATACGATCTTTCTGAGCGCGGGTGCAGCAGACTGCCGCATTGTCTGGTCGACCGCATTTGCGCCCACATGGAGCAAACGGGACAGAGCGATGATCGATTCGGTGTCAACTTTATAGATGCTCATGTTCTTCCTCCGCATATGAAGATTCTGTCTGCGTTTGTAGATGGTGCAGAACGGCATTTGTCAGCCACGGCTGCGGCGCTGCATCCCCCGGAAGGGCAAGGATGCCGATTGGTGGGATGGAGATCGGATCATTGATGATAAACTGATACTCTGAGCGTTTCATCCGGTTCGACTGGAATTCATGGATACGAATCGGAACGGACGGAAGGCGGAAATACCGGCGGGGCGATATCCATGCAAGCTCATACAGAGCGAGGTGCGAGAAAGCAGGAACACGCGGACTTCGGTAAAAATTAAGACCCCTAAAAAAGAGTAGCGGGTCATGGCATGGGCGAGGCGCTTGCAGGAGTGTCTGCTCGAACAGATTTGCATCGGGCAGCTGCCGGATGTCTGACTGTACCGACGCTTCGCACGCTTCATATTTGTCCGCAAGCTGAGACAGCCTTTGCACCATACGGTTCAGCTGCGCCTCCAACAGTTCAAGCTGCTGCTCTGTGCGATTCAGCGCATCAATTTGCGTATCACAGGTCTGAGTATGCAGCTGCAGCCGCACATATCGGGCGTTTTTTTTCGCCTGCTCCAGTGCGGCGCATCCGTTGGTCAGTTGTACGAGCAGTTCTCTGCACTGCACCGTGTCGATCTGAAATCTCATTGCATACCCTCCGGGAGATGCGCCGGCCGCCGGAGGCAGCCGGCGCAATCAGCTTTATTTGGAGAAAATCTCCGTTGAGTCCAGATTCGTGGCCTCCGAGATCTGCGCGTCTTCAAGTTCGGAATAACGGCTTGCGGCCTGCGCAAGATTGTTGGCGTGCTGCTGAAGCGTATCGAGTGCGGTGATTGACTGATTGTACACATGGATAAACTGATTCATGTAGGCCTCTCCGGCTGTGCCGACCCAGTTGCTTGCGGTCATGTTCTGGATCTTCGTTTTGATGCTCTCCAGATGGCTCATCATATGCTCCTTCAGGTTTGTTACTTCCTTTGACTTCTCGTTGACCTCAGACGGCGTTACCAGTAATTTATTCATAACATTTATTCCTTTCTTAAATCATGATTGTTTGGATTTGGTATATAAAATTCGATATGCTCAGCGGGTTTTGACGATCTGAGAAACTTCGCCTTCGGCCTCTTCGTATTTGCCTGCGGCCTTCGTAATGGCATCTTTATACAGGTTCATCATTTCCTCCAGTCGTGTAAACTTGGGCTTATCCTCTTCAATCATGGCGTTAAAGGTGTCGTTTGCATCGCCGTCCCACATTGCGTCCAGATCGGTCATTGCGCGCCAAATCTGGTCGACAAGATCATGCCAGTATCCGATTTCCTGTTCAAACTCGCCTGCGGTGCGCCGCATTGCTTCTGTATCTACTACCATTTTTGCCATTTTTTAAATCTCCCTTTTTATTATATATTTTGCGCTTATGCGCTGAGTTACAGCTTATTACTTTCCGTTGAGCGCCTGCTGCGCTTCCCGGTCGGCCTGCTCTGCACGAGTTGCAGTGCTGCGGAGGCTTCTCTGAATGTCCTCCAGTTCCATTCTGATTTTCCGCGTGTTTTGCCGCAGCGCCTCAAGACATTCCAGATACTCCGGAGTATACTCGCTTTGCCAGTTGTATTCGATCTCCGGGGCAACGGATTGAATCAGATTGTTTACGGAACCGAGCTGCGAAATCGACTGATTCAAATCTTTTGCTGCGCGTCGTAAAACCGCAGGCTCCAGTTTGATCAAACCCATGGGCAATCACCTCTTTTCAGAATATTTGATCTGCGTTCAGCTGCAGTGTATCTGTGCCGACCGTTTGCTCAGCCGTCTTGTAGGACTGCAGGGCATTCCACAGAACGGTGGCCGAGTTCGCAAGTCTTGTACTGCAGGTCGTCAGTGTGTTTTGAAGGTTCTTTTCCAGCGAAAGATAAGCGTCCTTTCCTCTTCCTTTCCATACCTCATCCGAAAAATGATTCGCATTCAGGATATTCTGAAGATATGTCATGGTGTATTCGTTTCTTCTCATGTCCTGATAGACCTTGGAAAGTGCCTGAAGTTCGAGTTCCAGTTTCAAGAGATCACCTCACAGAAAGTCGATTGTAGTAGTGCCAGTTCAGACGGTTAATTGTGTTCAACTCTCCGCCGGCATAGGTCCTGACGGTTTGCCGGAGTTGGTTTTTTGCTGATTCAAACGTCCGGACTGCATTGCCGATTTCTTCTATGTCAACATCCAGCCGTTCGCCATACAGCTGGCCTGCTTCGCTGGCCCAGCTGCCCGCTGCATCTGCCTGAAATCTTTTAAGAAATGTCTGCTGATCCTTCAGCACATCAATACATGCCTCGAGCTGATCAACAAAGCTGCTGATTTGCTCATAATCCCATCGAATCTCTGCCATTTTCTCACCTCTTCGTTTTGGTTTTTGTCTGTTCCCTTGCTGTGATTGTAGTCTAGCACAGC
>OIWM01001842.1_pt1 | contig 19246 bp, 15 predicted proteins | sample 1587451 | NCBI WGS metagenome assembly OIWM01 (sample SAMEA3888907, study PRJEB22519) | human gut metagenome | biome: human gut; feature: human-associated habitat; material: faeces | place: Denmark | collected 2011
CGGTGGCGGCAGAGAGTGCTGCGGGAGCGTCCTTGTACATGTGCAGAGCTGCATAAAGCACTATTTGTTACGCTGTGTTGCAATGCATAAGCGCAGGATGCCGTGCAGTGAAGCGATATTCTTTGATAGACTTATATGTTAACGCAGGCGGAGATCCGTCGACGTACGATACGAATAATAAGACGGTAAAAAAATGATATCAAAATCTTGAGATAATAAATCGAAATGCTGCGAGTAAATAATAAGTGATGCATGTACAAAAAACCATTATAATTATACCCTCTTTATATCCGTTTGTCAATCGCTTTGTGCCTTTTTCGGCATTGTGACGGACGGCGCGGCGACCTTGGAGCGGTGTATGGTACTCCGATATTGACCCGGAGATGAAGCAAATACGGCAAATGCGAAAAAAGTTTACATTTAAAATGACGCTTTTTTGGAAAAACACTTGATTTGACCTTTCGGCTTTGATATCATGCTTTCGACAACTGTATGCCGACGTATTCGCGTACCGACCTACGCTGTTTATCGCTCGGCGCAGAAATAGGAGGAGCATGGGCGCGACGCCTTATGTCTGTTCTAATAAAAATACGGGGCTTTAAACCATATACCCCATTGATCGGAGAAAGAATCATGCAACACGAACGCAACAACACCTATGCAAACTATTTCGACCATGCACTCAGCATCGATCCTATTACGAGACGGCTGAAATTCTACTATGAAGGCAGAGGCGTTATCGGAGACGATATATATGTGCGTTTTCTCGACAAGGACGGGAAAATGCTCGGAGACCTCTGCTCCTTCGGAGCGATAAAATACGTGTGGGATCAGCCGCTGCACGAGACCTACGCAATGGTGCGTCTCGATCTGCGCGAGGGCCCCGCGCCCTTCGGCGAGCTGACGCAGGTCACATTCCGCGCTAAGCGCGATCGCGTCGAGGCGGATGCCGACGGACTGCCCGAGGGTGTGCGCATTGAGTTTTCGGGCAATCTCTATTGGGGCGAGCTCGACGACAGCTTTGCTATGTGCCTCGATCGAGACGGCTCGGAGGATGACCTCCGCGCGGCGTACGGACATGCCGTATCGACCATCGACGACTGCCTCTTTGACAGAAAGACCGACATGGCGCTCCGCCTCAGCGGCAGAGACCGCAGCGTGCTTGACTTCTCGCATGAGCGCGGCTGCTATACTTTCCTCACCGAGGGGACGCTGTCGCTTGAGTCCATCCTTTATGTATACCGCACACGCTTCCGTACCAACTATTCCTGCATCAATAAGAATACCGCATTCAAGACCGCGCATACCGGCTGGATGACATGGTATTCGGTCAAGTTTGAGGCGAACGAGGAGGTCGTGCTGAAAAATGCACGCTTCCAGCGTCAGTTCCTTTACGACTACGGCGCAAAGTCCATCTGGATAGACTGGGACTGGTATCACGAGGAGTTCGGTCTCGAGGATGCCCCTAAGGATATCGGATTCTTTCAGCCCAATAAGCAGAAGTACCCGCACGGACTCGGCTACATCGCACAGCAGATAAAGGAGCTCGGCTTTATTCCGGTTCTCTGGGTCGCTCCGACCGTCGAGCCTGCGGAGACCGAGATAGTTAAGGAGTTCCGCGACTCGCTGCTCACCGACTGCACGACATGGTGCGGAAAGTACTTCTTCGATATCTCGGACGAGCGTGTTGTCAATGAGCTTATCCCCCGTGCCTTTGAGCAGGTCAAGGAATGGGGCTTCGAGGCGGTCAAGTGGGACTGCCCGCCTAATACCGTCGGCTATGCCGATGAGTGGCATGAATGCATGAAGCATCCCGAGATCACCTCCACCGAGTCGCTCCGCCGTCTCTGCCAAAAGGCGCGCGAGGTCGTCGGAGAGGACTTTTATATGATGTCCTGCGCGGGCGGAAACGACCGCGAGGTGCTCATGCTCTCGGATGTGTTTGATACCGCACGCATAGGCAACGATATCTTCCACTGGCGCGATTTTATCGGCGATTTTGTGGAGCGTATCCTCCGCTTCTATTCCTTCCATAATGTTTCGTTCTACTGCGACCCCGACAACGTGGTCATTCGCCCCGAATACAGTGACTTCGAGCAGGCGCGCTCCCGCGTTTCCGCCGTCTCGCTGCTCGGACTGCCCGTTACCTTCGGCGATGAGCTGACCGAGCTTCCCGCCGACCGTATAGAGATGCTTCGCCGCGCACTGCCTACCCTCGATATCCATCCGATGGATGTACGCGAGCTGACGCACGACGGCAAGCGCTTCTTCGTTACACTCGCGGTCGACACGCCGTACGAGCGTTGGAATGTGTTCGATATACTCAATATGCAGGAGCATGCAGATAACTTTACTATCAATCTGCCGCGTCAGCTGCACATTGAGCAGGGTGAGTACCTTGTATTTGATTTCTGGCATCAGAAGCTGCTCGGTATCTATGACGGCGATCTGACGCTCGAGCTTGAGGCAAACCAGTCCGCAGTTTGTGCAGTTCGCCGTCTTACCGGCAGACCGCAGATAGCGTCGACAAGCCGCCATCTTACTCAGGGCGCAGCTGAGCTCTCCGATGTGCGCTGGGACGAGAACAGCCTGACGCTCTCCGGCAGCTCCGAGGTCGTTCGCGGCGACGGATACAAGATCTTCGTCTATGTCCCGCAGGGATTTGTCCCGACCGAGGGTGAAGTTTGCGACGGCATTCTGACCCTCACTCCCGATGACAGCGAGAACCGTAAGGTCGACTGGAGCGTTTCCTTCCGCCGCGCGTGACGGCTCGGAGGACGAAAGGTACGATGAGGGAGACTTTCGCGAAAGTCTCCCCCAAACCCCTGCCAAAGCTTTAAAACCGGGGGGATTTTCCCACCGTATAGACAACAAGGCGCTAAAGCCTCGGTATGTGATAAGCACGTACCGAGGCTTTATTTACAGCTTGCTGTAATCCCGCAGAAAAAAATGTTCGGAGCGACGCTAAACGCTTAAAGATAAAAAAGATGCAGAAGCGTCGAATTTTTTCACGTTGCCGCACAATTGTACGGCAGAGGCGATTTTCGATTTGAGTTTTTTTAGCCTCGCCGATTTTATAGGGGCTTGCAAAAGTAATAACATAGTGATATACTATGTTTATACGGATGATTTATCTGCACCGACGCGGCGGCTGTTGCTTTTCTTGTGGCAGCAGCGGTGCTTCGGGCGCAAAAACGGGCGGTCGGATTTTATCGGCGGCTGTAATTTATGTTTTTTCGGAGGAGATTATGCTTGTATCAACAAAGGGAAGATATGCTCTGCGAATCATGCTCGAGCTTGGCAAATACGGGCGCGACAGCTACATACCGCTGCCGCAGATCGCGCAGGCTCAGGAGGTTTCCGAAAAGTACCTCGAGAGCATAATTGCTATGCTCGTGCGCGGCGGACTTGTCGAGGGGCTGCGCGGAAAGGGCGGCGGCTACCGTCTTACGCGGAATCTCGAAGAATATTCGGTAGGTGAGGTGCTGCGCTTGACCGAGGGATCGCTCGCTCCGGTATCGTGTCTCGAGGAGGAGCAGTGCAGCTGTCCGAGAGCGGGAAAGTGCGTCACACTCCCGATGTGGCGGCGGCTCGAAAATATGATAGATTCGTATCTTGACAGCATCGACCTGCGCTCTCTTGCGAGCGGGGAGATCGAGGGCGGTCCTGAAGCGAAGAAGTGCTCTGGCCGCTGCAGATAGCTCGAAAGATTAGCAGCGGCTGAGTATTGGTATTATTAACGCAGTATTTCCCGCGATTGAAAACAGCGCATATATTACGTCACAATCGGCATATGCTCGGCTTTGAAAGTATCGCACGAACAGCTGCAGAGGCGATTTTCGCGCTGTCAGGTAAAAATTTTTACAAAGCCTATTGACAAGGTATGTTTATGCGATTATAATAAAACATACCGAGGCGGTATGTTTAAGATATCAATGGCAAAAACATCACAGTTTATTCGGCGCGATAAGCGTCTGACGAATATTTTGTGCCGCTCGGTAAAGAATAAAAATCTGACTTCCGCAGGCGCGCCGCAGAACGGCGATGTCGTGCGGCGGAGAGGAGAAGATACATGATGATATATGCAGATAACGCGGCGACCACAAGCACGAGCGAGGTCGCACTGAAGGCTATGATGCCGTATTTTTCCGAGATCTACGCAAACCCGTCGAGCCTGCATTCGGCAGGACAGAGGGCGGCTGAGGCGCTGCTCAATGCGCGCGAGCGTGTAGCTGCGTGTCTCGGCGCAACGGCGCGCGAGATATACTTTACCTCCGGCGGCAGCGAATCCGACAATCAAGCGCTTGTGTCGGCGGCAAGGATAGGGGCGCGCAAGGGTAAGAAGCACATTATTTCCACCGCCTTTGAGCATCACGCTGTGCTCCATACGCTCGAAAAGCTGAAAAAAGAGGGCTTCGAGGTCACATTGCTCCCGGTCGGTACGCTCGGAACGGTCACGGCGCAGCAGGTCGCAGATACTATCAGAGACGATACCTGTCTTGTCAGCGTCATGTACGCGAACAATGAGATAGGCTCGGTCATGCCTATTGCCGAGATAGGCAAGGTGTGCAGAGAGCGCAGAGTGCTTTTCCACACCGATGCCGTTCAGGCGGCGGGACACCTTCCCATCAATGTGGTCGAGCAGAATATCGACCTTGCATCGGTCTCGTCGCACAAGTTCCACGGGCCTAAGGGTGTAGGAATTCTGTACGCGCGCCGCGGCATTGCGCTTACCGGCATCATTGAGGGCGGTGCTCAGGAGCGCGGAAAGCGTGCCGGCACCGAGAATATGCCCGCTATCGTCGGAATGGCGGCAGCGCTTGAATATGCATGCGCACATATAGAGCAGGATTCGGCATACGTTACCTCTCTGCGGGACAAGCTCATTGCGGGACTGTCTCGTATACCGCATTCGGCGCTGAACGGCGATCCCGTCAACCGTCTGCCGGGAAACGTCAGCTTCTGCTTCGAGGGAATAGAGGGCGAGAGCCTGCTACTTCTGCTTGATGCGGCAGGAATATGCGCCTCCTCGGGCAGCGCCTGCACCTCCGGTTTGCTCGACCCGAGCCACGTTCTGCTCGCGATAGGCAGACCGCACGAGGTCGCGCACGGCTCGCTTCGCCTGACCATCGACGCGGGTAATACCGAGGAGGAGATCGACAGGATAATCGAGGCTGTACCTGCGGTCGTTGAGCGGCTCAGAGACATGTCTCCCGTTTGGTCTGATCTTGTCAGCGGCAAAAAGAACTTTATTCTGTGAGATAATGCATAAAACGAGTAAATAGATAAGGAGATAAATGATATGGCACTCTATACCGAAACTGTTATGGATCATTTCATGCACCCGCGCAATGTCGGAACGCTTGAGCATCCCGATGCAGAGGGTGAGGTAGGCAACGCAAAATGCGGTGATATTATGAAGATGCAGCTGCAGATCGAGAACGGCATTATTACCGATGTTCGTTTTGAGACATTCGGCTGCGGCAGCGCGATAGCATCGTCCTCCATCGCGACCGAGATGATAAAGGGAAAGACGGTCGAGGAGGCGCTCTCTATAACAAACAAGCAGGTGGTCGATGCGCTCGGCGGTCTGCCCGCACATAAGCTGCACTGTTCGGTGCTTGCCGAGGAGGCAATAAAGTCCGCTATCAAGGACTATTACGACAAAAACGGCATTGAATACGACAGGAAGCTGTTTCCCGACTGCGACAGCTGCGAGGCGTGTCGAATGGTCTGAGCGTGTGCGCTCGAGCCGTACGGCGGCGCTCCGTGTAAAATCATTCGGTCGATTCGCATATTGATATTTGATTATGAGATGTTAAAGTGCTCGTTCCGGGTATTTCTAACATCTCATTTTTTTGCGGCATTAAGGCTCATACTTCACATCTCGGCGAAAAAACGCAGGCTTCCGCTCCTATTTGTCTGTAATGCCCCTATGTTTTTTCGTTCCATGGAACCGCTGACAGGCGGGCGGCATATAGTATAGTTGAACGATTGCGGATGACGGTGATGCGGCAATCTACCGACCTGCCGGTGCTTGCCGATGCGAGTCGTACCGCGCTGTGTGCCTGCGGTGCTGCCGCAAAGCGGAAAGGAATGACATAAAATATGAGAGAAGTGCTCTTCGGGATAATAATCCCTTTTATCGGAACGTCGCTCGGCGCGGCATGTGTTTTTTTGCTCGCGCATGAGCCGGGAGAGCGGGTGCGCGAGGTGCTCTCGGGACTGTCGGCGGGGGTGATGACGGCGGCATCGGTCTGGAGTCTGCTGCTCCCGTCTATCGCCGATTCGGAGCGGCTCGGCGCGCTTGCGTTTCTGCCCGCCGCGGTCGGCTTTGTGCTCGGTGCGCTGTTTATCTGCGTCATTGGCAAGGTCGCACCGATGCTGTCGCGGCGCGGCAGCGCGGGGATGACCGCTTTTGCCGTAACGCTGCATAACATACCGGAGGGCATGGCGGTCGGCGTGGCGTATGCCGGATTTCTCATGCACGGTACCGAGCTTTCGCTTATGGGCGCATTCTCGCTCGCGCTCGGCATAGCGATACAGAACTTTCCGGAGGGGGCTATCGTCTCGATGCCGCTGCGCGAACGCGGGCGTGGTCGGGCATTCCTTGCCGGCGCTCTCTCGGGTATAGTTGAGCCTATTGCCGCAGCACTTCCGCTGCTTGCGCTCGCCTTTGTTGCTCCGCTAATGCCGTATCTGCTTAGCTTCGCCGCCGGCGCTATGATGTGCGTGGTCGTAGAAGAGCTCATACCCGATCTGCGCAGCGCGGTCGGAACGCTCTCATTTACGCTCGGCTTTGTGCTTATGATGGCGCTCGATGTCGCGCTGGGGTGAAGTCCGCAGCAGCACCGAGATGAATTGACCTGGCTGCGGTGCCCCGCTTGATCGGCACATTCCGCAGTGTTTTGGCTGCGTCGACGTGCGATGCGAGGCAGACGTTATCGTGTCGGGGGGAACGGTACGTGTTATTGCGGCGTGGCATGATGGTATGTGTTATGCCGATGGACGATATTGCAGAATGCTGCACGGATGATATTTTCGCGTTGCTATTTTATCCTCAAGTGTAAATCGGATGAAAAACGGCAGACGGACCGATGTGTTCGTTTGCCGTTGCTGTTTATTGAGACGGCGTTTTCTGCAGCTGTTCATGACTTACATTTTCCATGAATCTGCATTTGGGGTAGTTGCTGCAGCCGTAGAATGTTTCGCCTGCGTGTGCGCCCCTTGCTGCGGTTCGCATTACGAGCATGCCGCCGCAGCGCGGACAGATATGTTTGGTGCTGGCGTGCGGGGCGCTGTTCTGAATCTGTTCGCTTCTCTGTATCTGTACATCATTATGCACATCATCGCCGTCTGCTGTGTACTGTAATTCCTCTTGCGTATGGAATTTATCGACCTGCGCGGCAGCCGGGTTATGTGCCTCTTTGCTGTATCCTGCTTTATGCGCGGCTTGCCTATGCTTTATGCTGTTTACATGCTTTTCTTTGACCTCACTGCTTGCGTTCATGTATTTCGACAGTTTATTGTACAAGTTTGCAATTTCATCTTTGCCGAGAGAACTGCCTTTTGAACTGCGGCATATATCTGATATAAGGATGGGTAGATCGTTTCGCTTCCTGACATATGTGTCAGCGGTGTTTAGCGTGATTTTTTTCAGCGTGCATCGCTGCGAAAAAACTATCACGGAATATACGGGTATATCGTCTCGAATATATTGTTTGAGATATTTGATGTGGTTGCGGTTTTGCGCGATCGGATTATAGAAGGAGTTTTTTTGGCTCTTTCCGTTGCCGACCGAAAGTGTCTGATACCACATCGGTTTGCTTTCATCGCCGAATATCCATCCGCTGTAATTCTTGCTTTCAAAAATAAAGATGCCTTTCTCGCAGATCATAACGACATCAACTTCCGATGTTCCGCCGTCGGGTTTCGTCAGATACAGGTTGAAGAGGAATTCTGCGCCGCAATTTTCTAAATATCGCAGCTTTTTATATATCTGGTATTCGCCGTAGTAGCCAAGCGATTCGGAATCGTCTTCGTCGCCAAATATGCTGAAGCGAAAAAGCGAAAAAAACGGCAGTCTTGTTCGCTTATAGTAGGCTGAATTATTGTATTTGGATATAAGGAATAAAAGCAGTATCGTTCCCGCAGCAAACAGTATGACAGAAAGGATGATGGAAAAGGGAAGCACATTGAAAAAAGTGTCCTTCATTGTGTTCAGCATATCAGGTGTGTTTCCCATGACGAATTACGCTCCTTATGTGACTGTCCGACTATATATATTAATTATATCATATGTGTGAATAAATATCAACTATAAGACAGGGAATAAAGATACTGGAATTGTCAAGAAATGTGCAGTCGAAAAATCCACTAAATATAATATACATTTATAAATGCTCATGAATTTACAGAGTGGAGCGAAGCGGAACAAAAGAAATTCATGTGCGGCGCGGGACCGTCATACCGCTCTCGGTCAGCCCGTCGAACAGCTCGTCTGCGATAAGCTCGGCTGCGCGGCTGTATATCTCATCTTGCAGCTTTATTGTATGCTCGTCCGGTATATTGATTATAAAGCTCGAGATATACTTCTCGCCCTTTTTCTGCAAGAATCCGTATTTTTCGAGATAGGTCACCTCGCTCTCGACGTAGACCGGAGATACTCCGAGCTCATCGGCTATCTCGTTCACCGACTTGTAGCGGTCTCGGATCAGATAGGCGATATTCTGAGTAAGTGCGCTGCGGAAGAAATTCCTGTTGTGCCCCTTTGTGCCTATCGTGCCGTCATTATGACACCCTTTGAATTTGATAGGATCAAATTTCAGCTTTCCGTATTCTCTTGTCATGGATACACCCCTTTTCAGTTCCTTTTTCGCTTCAAACAAATGCCACTTGACAGTACCGACTGCGATGCCGAGCTCCTTTGCTATATCCGCCTGCTTGCGATTCTCAAAATAATAGGCGATTACGATGCGCCGCTGTATCCCGGAAAGATATGCTATCTCCGAATACAGTCGGGAAACGGTCGACTCGGAGTCGTCCGACTCTGCTGAGCTGCTCGGGTCGGCGATTCGTTCTGCCGACTCGTCTATCGGTGCAGTGATGATGGTTTTTGCATTGCTGCGATAATAGCTGCTTAGCGTGTTGTGCGCAACCGTCCAGATGTATTTGTCGACATCTGATATATCGTTCCTTATGAGAAGCATCCGAAATGCCTTGGCTGCGATCTCCTGCGACAGATCCTCTGCATCTTGAATATTGCGGCAGCGTTTCAGTGCAAAACCGAATATGGGCTTTAGATATTCGGCTATGATTTTTTCGGTAACTGTTTTGTTCATTTGTTTTTTGGCTCTTTTCCTCTCGAAAGCTTTCACCTATATAGACGCAGAAATTCTGAAAGGTTTGGAGTGTATGAAAAAAATCTTGCTATGGGGTATATTACTATTGCTATTTGCCCTCAGCCTGCGGATACAGACGGTTATACGGATGTTTGGTCGGCAGATGCAGTAGAGGTTGTCACAAAAGGGGAGTGCAAAAACAGACCGGAAAAGTGAAAAATAATCAAGGTTCTGTTAAAAACTCGTTTTTAACAGAACCTGCGAGGCAAACGAATATTACGAAATAGAACTTTGCAGTGCAGATTGAACGGAGATATTCATTTGCATGCGCTGCTGCTTCGGAGGTGAGCTTAACGGCTCAGCCTATGTTTGCGCGGTCCGCAGTTCTACGGCTCATCCACCGGCAGCTTTGCTGCCGGTGCTTTGCGGTTAGCTCACTGCTGAGGACTTCGGAAAGGCACTTTTTTATTGTCGGTGATTTCAGAACGACGAAACGATAATAAATATCAAATTGCTGAACCAATACGCTGTCTATGTTCTGCCGCTTGCCGACCACGATTTTGTCGATCGAGTCGCTGACGCTCTGCGGAGTGAGCTTGCGGATGTCCCTGTACTTACGGATGCTCTTAATAAACATTTCTGTGTTGATCTGCCGCGTATCCACGGCAGAGAAATGATTTTCGATTTCCTCAATCTCGCTTTGCAGTTTTTTTTGACTTGGCATCGTATTTGGCAAGGCAGCGGTGTTCGGTAATGCGACCGAGTGCTTTGTCCTCATAGATGTTGGAGATAATGTCGATCTCCGCAAGCCGCGCTTTGGCTTTTTCCACCTGCTTCATCAGCGTTTTGCGGTCGGAGGTCTGTTCGTCCACCGCCATTGGTCATAGCTCCTGCAACAGCTTTCCGTCGGCAGCGGCTCTACCGTATCGCCAAGCATTATACCGCACCCCCTTTTCAAGCCAAACGCCATACCGCGGTCGGTGTCGTAAGTCCGGCACTTTTCAAAATTAAAAAAGCGGCTACCGTTTCCGATAGCCGCCGTGTGAGTTATACTACTTTGTTATCTGTTGTGCTTTTTCTTTCTGCTGACAACCGTTGTGCCGATGGCAGCGCCGCCGCTGACAAGCAGCAGGGCAAACCATAGCGCAAGGTTGCCTGTGTCGCCGGTCTGCGGGGATTTGGAATCGTCTTTCAGCTTCGCCGTTATAGTGTCTGCTTTTTTGATTTCCTTGGTCGCATCTGCATCAGCGTAATATTTGTCGCAGCCGCTGCAATACCAATACTCGATATTGCCCTCGGTGCTCTTGGTCGCCGCCTTTGCGTCGATATGCCTGAGGTTGGCGTGATTATCCTTGTCAAGCTCGCCGTAGACCTTTCCACACGCTTCGCATACCGCCTTGCTCTTGCAGGTCGCCTTTCCACCGACATGATTGGTGATCACCTTGCCGCAGAGGTCACAGACGTGATCCTTATCCGCGTCCTCATGGTTGGAGATCGGCTTTCCGCAGTAGTCGCAGAGGTGGTTTTTGTCTGCGTCCTCATGATTGGAGATTGCCTTTCCGCAGTAGTCGCAAAGGTGGTTTTTGTCTGCGTCCTCATGGTTGGAGATCGGCTTTCCGCAGTAGTCGCAGAGGTGGTTTTTGTCTGCGTCTGCGTGATTGGAAATTGCTTTGCCGCAGAGGTCACAGACGTGATTATTATCCGCGTCCTCATGGTTGGAGATGATCTTCTCGCAATAGTCGCAGATGTGGTCTTTATCTGCGTCCTCATGGTTGGAGATGATCTTCTCGCAGAAATCACAGATGTGTTTTTTGTCTGCGTCTGCGTGATTGGAGATGATTCTCTCGCAATAGTCGCATATGTGGTCTTTATCCGCGTCCTCATGGTTGGAAATTGCTTTGCCGCAGAGGTCACAGACGTGATTATTATCCGCATCCTCATGGTTGGAGATGATCTTCTCGCAGAAATCACAGATGTGGTTTTTGTCTGCGTCCTCGTGGTTGGAGATTACCTTATCGCAGTAGTCGCAGACATGATCTTTATCTGAGTCCTCATGGTTGGAGATTACCTTATCGCAGTAGTCGCAAACATGATCCTTGTTTGCATCTTCGTGATTGGAAACCACTTTGCTGCAAATATCGCAGATATGATTTTTATCCGTGTCGTCGTGCAGGCACACATATCCGCACTCGCTGCACTTACCGTCCGACCACTCGTGATCTTCGCTCGCCACGATAACGGCGCCGCAGCAGCTCCATTTTTGCTCGTGAACGTAAGCGGTCCTTATTGTCCACTGCTGCGTGCCGCCCTCATGGTTGGCGGGATCCTTTTCTCCGTAGTACTGATGACAATACTTGCATATCGCCTCGGCGGTGCAGGTAGCCGTACCGCCGGTGTGCGCACCGTATCCTTCCTTTGCCGAATCGTTATCCTTCACATCACAATCGGCGTTGAGGCACTCATGCCAGTGATGCGCCGCATCGTACTGCCATGCCTGATCCCATTTGTGACCGTTTGCTTGAATCGGCTCGATTTTTATCACGCCGCATTCGTTACAGGTATATGTTCTTTCGCCCTCCGTCAGGCAGGAAGACGGCACGGTCACATTGCCGCTGTCCCAATCATGAGGGCTCTCATCATTCTTTGCATCACAGCGGGCGCATTTTTTCCAATGGGTGTAATTATCATGATGCCATACGGATGCGGAGAAATCGTGACCCAAAGCCGCGATCGTGCCGCCGCAGACCGAGCAGGCTACGGGCTCCGTGCAGGAGAGCTGCGCGGTGTTTCCTGAGTGGTCGCACACCGTCCATATCGCCGTCGCCTTGGCATTCTCAAGCATCGGCTTCGTATAATCAAACCCTGTCCAGCCGCTGAAAATATATCCCGTTTTGACGGGGGGGTCGGTCGGAGGCGTCGCCTTCTGTCCGCGCAAAACTCTCTGCGCTGCTATCGCGCTGCCGCCGTCGGTGTCGAAGGTCAGATAACGGCAGGCGCTGTCATGGATAACCGCTCCGCCGTATGTCACCCTTCCGTAATAAATGCCGCCGATCACATTGCCTCTTTTCAGATTGACCCTGCCGTTAAAGGTTCCGCCTTTTATGGTTCCGCCGTCATTGATCACAGCGCCGTCAAATATGCCGCCGAAAATGAAGCCTTTATTCGTCACCTCGGCGCCGATACCGACTCTGTCCGCCGCGGTAAAACTGCCGGTTTCTCCGATGATAAGCTCCCGGACAAATTTGCCGCCGTACACAAGCAGCTCACCGGACGACATCTTGATATCCCCGATGGCTCCCCGTGTGTCGCAGTCGGTTACGGTCAGCGTGCCGGAGTTTGCATAAAGTTTCGGTTTGCTCGTTCCGCCCACGCCGCGGATGGCGTATCCGTTCAGGCAGATCTGCACCCCGTCGGGCATAAAATAATCGGAGTTGGATTTCAGAAGCACATTGCCCGTCAGATAGTAGTTTCCTGCCGCGGTCGGGAGAGAATCCGTCTTTGTCCAAGGTGTCCACATGAGCGGATAATGCACCGTATGTCCCTCCGATGCAATTTTTCCGCCGCAAACGCAGTGAGAGTGGATCTGACTTTCGATCACGACCTTGCGTGAATCGGTGCTGAGTGTGCTGAGATCGTCGCCGGGCTTATATGTGGCGACATTGCCGTTCTTGTCGGTGGCGGTGATCTTCGTAAAGCCGCTTATGGTTCCGAAGGTGGGACCGCGCATCACGATATCCTTGGACTCAAGCTCCACCAGACTGTTTTCGAAAGTCGGTTTTGCGTAATTGTAGCCGGAGAATGCGTATTGATTACTTTTTGCCTTGAATATGCTGTTTTTAACGGAAAAAGTCGTGTCTCCGCCGTCTAAGCATATGGTTCTTCCCGCTTGCAAAACGTCTGACTCTGCATAAACCACACTGTCTGTGCAGGTGATTCCGCCTTGGCCCTGCAAAGTTGCGTAGTAGGCTGCACCTTGCCCTAAAGCCGAATAGATTCCCGCATGAACATACGAGTTTTCAATCGAGATTCTACCGGTGGCAAACACACACGCGCCCTGCTTCGCTTTCTGCACATTTCCTTGGCGGTCTTTGCCGACGATAATATCCAGCGCCGCGTTTTTTACCTTTAAGTCGGACACACGGATCGCAACGCTGTCACCGGCATTTTGCATGCCTCCGATCACCGTGATATCTACCGAGCAGTTACGGATTTCACATTTTCCCATTGAAATGGCATAAGCGTACTTATACCCGCCCGTCGTTCCGGGAAGCGTGACCGTCAGGCTGTCCTCACGGCTGTTTCCCTTGATGAGAAAGGAACTGCTTGAGGCGGAGATCGCATAAATGTTCGTCTTCTTATCGCTTTCGTCCGCCCATTTGATCTCGTTTTTTCCTTTAAGGATCAGCGTGTCAATGCCGCTGCGGATTTCTATGGCTTTTTCTTCGGTCATCACGCTGATTGTGGCGTTTTCGAGCGTCAGCGTTTTGGCGGACGCGTCAAAAACAACGCTGCCCGAAATGCCCTCGCCCGTGATGCTTCCGCCCGCCGCAGGCACGGCAATTCCGTTGACCTTTGCGGAAACCGCATCCGCCGCCAGCACTGCCGTCGGCACAAGACAGAGCACCATACATAAGACGAGCAGGATACTGAGTATTCGTTTTTTCACTTTGCGTTACCTCCGTTCAAGTATTGCGAGCGGTATTTATCTGCAAACAGGGCTACCCCCTGCTTTAAGATCTCCATCTGGGATTTCAGGTAGTATTCGTCCTCGAACATAGCATAGTGAACGCTGGCGCGAACGAATATAAAAATCAGCGGCGTGATGACCGTATACGGGATACCTATTTTCGGCTCCAGCCGCTTGGCATACTCGGTATAGCGCTCGTTGACACCCTCGAAAAACTTCTTGCCGTGTTCAATATATTTCGGATGGGTATAGATCTGATACATCAGACGGTACTTTTTGCCGTGCTTTTTTGCCGTCCAATACGGAACATCTTTTACAAACCGGACAACATCCTCCGGGTCGGTGGGTGCCATATCCATAAAATCGTCCTCGACCTTTTCCATGCAGTATGCGGTCGACTCAATAATCAGCTCGTCAAGGTTTTTGAAATACGAATAAAGATTTGCTTTAGTGCATCCGCACGCATCAGCCAGCGCTTTAATTCCCGTGCCCGTCAGTCCGTTTTCCGCGTAACACTCAAAGCATTTTTCCATTAGTTCACGCTTCCGCTCATTGTGCTGTTGCTCGGTTGTTTTCATGTTGCTTCGCTCCTTTGTATGTACCGACCGTTCGTTTATGATTATTATAGCATAGAATTGTGATAATTTCAAGAGCAGTCTGCAAAAAAGCGTGATAAAAAGTGGCAGTCCTACGTCTGTTGACTGTCCCATCCGTTATGTATTATCTTTTGATACGGGCGAAGAGTGCCGACAAGCCCTTGATTTCTCGGTAGTTGCCTTTTTGAAGCCCAAACTGTCGGGGTATGCACGGCAGTCCCGGCTTCCGCTGTTCCCGGTTGCACCGGAGCACTTGTCTCCGGAGGCACTGTTTCGGACGATGCCGACGATACTTCCGTCTGTACTGTATTCCGCTTGAAACGAATTCGCCGGAGAGTGCGTATTTACCGGAGACTATGACAACGGTGCTGCCCTCCTCAGCCGCATTGAGCTTACGGAATACTTTTTGTAAACAAAGACATTCGTGAGTATCGGTATAAAAAACTCCCCGAACCGCCGTTTTCAACGCTGCGTTGAGCGGCATTGCCGTTTTGTTGCTATGCATGCGGGTGGGTTTGTGATATAATATGTATGAAAATAAAGCGCGGAGGTTAAAACAATGTGTAGAGCAACAGAAACAATGGGAATGATCATCCGTCGCCTGAGGCGCGAGCACGGCTTGACTCAGGAGGAGCTTGCGGCGAGTATAGGCGTGACGGCGCAGGCGGTCTCCAAATGGGAAAAGGATCTCGGAATGCCGGATATCTCTCAGATCGTGCCGCTTGCGGGAGCTTTCAATGTGCGGACCGATGTGCTTTTCGGACTCGAGGTCGACGGAGCGGACGCTGCGATAGAACGCGCCGCCGCACTCGAGAGGGAAGCGGGGTACAGCGCAGAGGAGAGCGTCGGACTGTGGCGCGAGCTGAAAAGACTCTATCCGCGTAACTGCGGCGTGCGCTTCCGCCTTGCCGGTGCACTCTTGCGGTGCGGTGATCATAAAAGGGCGGCGGAGCAGTACGAGTATATTTTAGGAGAGTGTACCGACGGCGAGCTGCGCGCAAAAACGCTTGATATGCTTTGCTTTTGCTATCATAATATCGGCGATACCGAGAATGCCGTTCGGGTAGCAATGCTGTGCCCTCCGGTGCGGATAAACCGCCACTCGCTGCTTGCCAAGATCGGCGGATATGAAAAGCATAACGAGGTCAATGACGAGCTTATGCAGTGGTGCATCTGCGAAATATGTCTGTGCGTCATGCGCACCGGATACCCGAGCGCCGCAGAACGGCATGCGGCACTGATCCGCGCTCTGCATACGGTCGACGCGCTGTACGGAAATAATAGACCCGAGCGGGTTAATACCTTGTATACAGAGATGGCGCAGGAGACGGGAGGATGAAAGCAGAAAAAGCATCAACAATAATGTATTGTTGATAACATGGTTATCATGACTCAAAAAACAGAACAATAAAACACCTGCAAAACCTTCGGTTTTCGTTGATAAGGCAGTAAATCAAATTATCACCGCAACTGAATCGGCAATAGGAGAAAAACCGAACTGCAAAGATGCTATGGGCTGATAATGAAGTACTTAAAGAGCTTTGTTATCAGGCGTAGCAATGGTAAGGAAAATCACCGAGATTAGTTCATTATGGACTTTTCCCGGTGATTTTCTTATATCCGTACATTCGATTATTGCTGTCAGCCTCACTATAATGATTGCAGAAAAATCAAAGGAGGTGTGGCTGATGAAGCAGAGGTATTACCTTGCGCTTACAACTGAAGAATGGCGACTAATGATTGAGTCCCTAAACAATCTTCGCAATCGGTTTATTTCGGAGGGTAAATACACCGATGCCGTAGACGAGGTGCTTATCAAGGTAGCAAATGCCAAAACTAAGAAATTCAAGATTACAGAGCGGAGGGTTTGATTATGGAAAAGTACATCACAGATGAGCGCACAGGGCTGAAATATGAGTTAGTCGGTGATTATTATCTTATCGTCGGAGATGATGAGCCGGAACAAGAGCCAATCGGGATATGGGGGCAGCGGCATCTCCGCTATCTCAGGGAGCACCATCGTGTGCGATATGCCAACCTGCTGACAAACGGCAAAATGAACGCCTATCTTGCAGATATTGACCGACAGGCAGAGGAACTTTTTCTTCGGTTGGTAAAACAAGTGGCAGATGCAGAGGGCATTACGGAAACGCTGAAAACCAGCGACCAAATGGAATGGGTCGGGCGGATGAACAGTATTCGAGACCGTGTAACTGAAATTGTGAACAATGAACTTATACTCATATAAAAAACAGAGGTTGATGTCTTTTGGGGGGTATCGACCTCTGTTTTGGGGTATTATATCACTTGTGTTGCGTGAAACCGTTCTCAGCCTGCAACATCAAGAAGTTTCTTGCTAACTCTCGCCTGAACATCAATGTAGTAAGCAAGCTCTGCATCATTCAGGTCTTCACTTTCCCATTTGTCAAATTTCTCGACCATATCAGCATACTTGCTCATATACTTTGTATAATCGGCAAGTAGGCCAACATCGCTCGGGTTGTCACTGTATTTTTTCATAAACGCAACATATTCATCCATAAACGCCTCATAGCTGTCCATAGCGTCTTTGAAATCTTTGCGCATTCCGTCAACAAGGTCTGTATCGTTAGGCTTTGTTTCGGTGGCATTTGACTCGCTTGGTGCTGTGGTCTCCGTGGAAGGCTCTGTCGTTGCCGGTTCGGAAGTGCCTGCATCACTATTCTTGGACGCTTTAATCTCGACTGCCATAATATTGTTGCCTTCATATTTCAAGGAAATATGATAGCCGTCCGCATTATCCGCCCGATAGTATGTATCATCCTTGTCATAGTCGATGTTAAAGCCGTTAGCCGAGCAATCCGCAACATACTGGTCATAGTCAGCTTTGCTCGTTTCACTAACATACACGAAAAAGCTGTCGTCGTGCTCGTAGGAGAACTTGCCTGTTGTAGATTTCGGGGCAGGCAGCATATTTCCAACCGTACTTGAAGGCCAAGTAATACTGCCAAATTTCATCGGAGCCTTGAGTGTAATCGAAAGGCCATCACCAATATGGCTCATATCCAAAGAGTATCCGTCGGCATTGTATGCCTTATAAGAGTAAGATGATTTATCGGCATCAACCGTAAAGCCTTTGTCAACACAGGCATCCAAATAATCGTTGTACTGATCATCCGACACTCCATCAAGAGAAACCCAGAATTCTTCATCCGAGTTTTCAAAGAGTGTACCCCTGTTGGAGGGTGGTTCAGGAAGTTGATCCCTCAGTTCAATCTTTGACCATTCGATTTTTTCGCCCTTACCTTTTCCTCCAGAAATTGCACTGATAATTGCGATCAAGGCTACGGCGGCGATTACATAGAACCACCACTTTTTATAAATCGGTTTCTTTGGCTTTTTCGGCTTCTGATATGCCGCCACATTGCCACCAACCGGCGGGACGGGGTTTTGCCGGTTAGCGGCAGGTTGCTGAATTGGAGGTGGCGTCGCAGGCGACTGTGATTCCGCCCTCGCTCCGCATTCCGGGCAAAAATTGCCCTCATATTCTGCTCCACAATGACTACATTTCATTTCCATCTTCTCCTTTGAACTTGATTTTATTATATTAAGTTTTACACTTAATTTTCTGTAGGTGGAATCGGCGGCATTGCTGTTTTGAACAAGCCCTTCAGTTCATCGACTGCATCGGCACGGCTCCACGCTGCCATCCCACTTTTCCAAACCAGCGTTGCAGCAGTCAACTGCCCGCTTTGTACCATCGCAGAAAGCGTATTCATATCATATGGACCGGCAGCATGACCGCTGACGGCGATATGGTAAGAGATCGTTGGGATGGGAGGCGGTACGGCATCAATTGTAGGCTGCTGATTGATGCCCGACATCATCCCGTTCATTGTTCCGGCGATATTCTGCCCGACAGCTCCGCCAACAGCTATTCCTGCCATCATAGCCGCCGGATTAAATCCTGCGCCGCCGCTGCCAAGGTCTACACCGCCTGCGCCGTTCTCACCCATATGACCGAGCGCTTCCGCTCCGGCAATGCCGACCTCAGCCTGTTTTTCAACCTGAAATGCGCCGATGTTTGCCGATTGTGTCTGCTTATGTTGCGCATATTGGCCTTCCTCACGCTGAATGCGGAGTCTTTCCACATAGTCGGTGGCTTCCGCTTGCATTTTAGCGGTTGTTATATTCTTGGTGACGGCCATGAGCTGACGATAGCCATCGCTTTGCTTGTCGATCTCAATCGCACCGATATCTACACCCGAAACAGTAACACCGAAGGTTTCCTTTAACCGTTCGCCGATGTCATATTCTACGACATCATTTATCTGTGCGGTCTTGCTTTCAAGCTGAATGACCGGAATGTTATGTGCAGCTGGCGCATTTGTCACGGTGTCTTTAACATACCGGCTCACCGCATCCCGAATTTGACGCTGAAAATCCGCCAAGTTGAAGTTGTTAAGCCGATGCAGCTTGATAAATTCACGGTAATCGCTGATTCTGAAGCTCACTGTGCCCCTGACGGCTACCGGAACTCCGAAGTCGAGAAATCTCGGATCGTATACATCAAAGAACGGAACGCCGAATTTAACCTGAACAATGTTTGCAAGATTGATGAAGTATACTTCTGCCTGAAACGG
>OIWM01001846.1_pt1 | contig 19198 bp, 12 predicted proteins | sample 1587451 | NCBI WGS metagenome assembly OIWM01 (sample SAMEA3888907, study PRJEB22519) | human gut metagenome | biome: human gut; feature: human-associated habitat; material: faeces | place: Denmark | collected 2011
TCTCCAAGGGGATCGCCGCCGTGTCTCTGGAAAGCGGCGTACCCGTTCTCTTTGGAGTATTGACCACGGAGAATATCGAGCAGGCCATCGAACGGGCCGGCACCAAGGCAGGCAACAAGGGCTACGATTGTGCAGTCAGCGCTATCGAGATGGTCAACTTGCTCCACGAACTGGACACGGAGTAACACACAGACACACTATGATCATCATTCAAGCAAACGGGGCCGAGGGGGATCTGGAGGAAAAGATCCTGGCCCTTCTGCGGCGGGAGGACATCGCCGCAGAGCGGGTCTCCCTCAGTTCCCGGCACACGCTTACCTTCCCGGAACTAACCATTGACGGACGATCCCAGCAGGCGTTTCAAAACGGAACCGCGCTGGCGCTGACCCGGATCGAGTTCAATATGCTGCTGCTTCTCGCCAGCAATCCGGGGGTCACGCTTTCCAAGGAGGATCTGTTTTCCGCCGTGTGGGGCCGGGACAGTGCGGACACCCTGAAGGTCGTGGCGAATACCGTCTCCAATCTCCGTCGGAAGATGGGCGGCAGCCAGACCTATATCCGCACGGTCCGGGGCGGGTACGTGTTCTCAGCGGTCTCCGTCACTGCCTGAAGTGATCCCCTCAAAACAAATCGAAGCAAGAGCAAAGCCTGCGGAACTCGCTCCGCAGGCTTGCTTTTTGAGGTTGCGCAAAGGTGCAAATTATCGCTCCCGTTCTGCGTTTTTTGGTCGGATCCGGTCGCCTTCGTCCGGCTCATCCGCCATGACGGGGCGATCCTGCTCGTTAAGATTCAGCAGCACATTCAGCTCGTTCAGCCGCCGCGTCTTTTCGGCCAGTTCTGCCTCCTTCGGAAAGGGTGCGGTCATCTCTGTGCGGGCATTTTCAAGCTGCTCGGTGGTATGGGCAAGCTGCGACCGGGCGTTGGCCAAGTGCTCCGTGATCTTTTCCAGTGCGTTGTCGATACGGGTGACATTGCCGCCTGCATCCGCTCCCAGTACGGCCGTATGGGACAGCTTGCCTTTGAGTACCATGCGAAACTCGTTGGCAGCACCGTCGTAGGAAAGCAGCATGGAAAATCCGCGGTAGCTGCCGATAGAAACGGTCTCCGCGCCATTCATGTGCGTGCAGGCTTCAATGATCGCCTTACCGGCGTTCTCACGCTCGGCGTAGGTGACATCGTTTAATACCATCGGTGCAATGCCCTCAGCGGGCTTCGGATGCTCGGCCAGCCGTGCGCTGTCCTGCTCATATCCGGCGATGCGTTCGCTTAGTTCCTTGATCTCTGCCGGATACTTCCGCAACACCAGCTCCTCCAGCGCATACCGCTGGCTCAGATGGCTGGCACGGAGCATATTCAGCTTGCTGACCTCCATATCTAAATTGCATTTTTCGATGATCTGCGGGTTTCCTGTGGCCAGTGCCTTGATCTCGGCATAGGACAGTGCCGTCTCGTCCACATCCTCCGCCGCACGGGCCGGTGCTTTGGAGGTCATGATCTGGGCAATAAACCGCTGCTTGGATTCCACCAGCTGATAGAGGTAGGCATCGAATGTGCCCTCGGTAACATAGCGGAAGATCTCCACCTCCGGATTTTGGTTGCCCTGCCGCACGATGCGCCCAAGGCGCTGCTGCAAGTCGCTGGGCCGCCATGGGCAATCGAGATCATGCAAGGCGATGAGCCTGTCCTGCACATTGGTTCCGGCTCCCATTTTTGCGGTGCTGCCCATGAGGATACGCACCTCGCCGCCGCGCACCTTGGCAAACAGCTCCTTTTTCTTTTGCTCGGTGTTGGCGGTGTGGATATAAGCGATCTCGTTTTCCGGAATGCCTATCTCAAGCAGCTTCCGCCGCAGATCGTCATACACATTGAAGCTGCCGTCCGCCTTGGGAGTAGACAGGTCGCAGAAAATCAGCTGCGTGCTGCGCTGTGCGGTACTCTCTGCCCATATCCGATAGACATTCCGGGCGCATACGGAAACCTTGCTGTTTTCATCGTCCGGTGCCAGAGAGCTTAGCAGCCGCATATCCAACGCCAGCTTGCGTCCGTCGTTGGTGATGCGCAGCATATTGTCGGTGCTGGGATCGACCACACGGGCGCGGACGCGCTCGGCACGCTCCGCCAGTCCTGCAACAGCTTTCTTTTGCAGCTCGCTGGGGTGGATGACCTCGGTGTGGAAGTTGGCCTTTGGGACGGGCAGCTTCAGCATATCCGCCGTTTGCACATCCGCCACCATTTTGAAGGTCGCCATCAACTCCGGCAGATTGAAGAATTTTGCAAAACGGGTTTTCGGGCGATAGCCGCTGCCCTCCGGGGAAAGCTCGATGGCGGTAACGGTTTCACCGTAGTCGCTGGCCCAATCGTCGAAGTGGATAAGACCCATCTCCTGCAAGGTTTGATATTGCAAGTACCTCTGCACCGTATACAATTCCACCATACTGTTGGAGATCGGGGTGCCGGTGGCGAAGATAACACCGTGGCTGTCGGTCAGCTCGTCCAGATACTGACACTTGGCAAAGAGATCCGAGGACTTCTGCGCTTCCGTCTGCGCGATACCGCCGACATTGCGCATTTTCGTCATCAAAAAGAGATTTTTGAAACTGTGGCTCTCATCAATGAACAGCCGGTCGATGCCCAGCTCCTCAAAGGTCACGGTGTCGTCCTTGGTGCTCTGATCGTTGAGCTTCTCCAGCCGCGCCTCCAATGACTTACGGGTTCGCTCCATCTGCTTGATGGTGAAGTTTTCTGCTTTCTGCCGCTTAGCGTCGCTGATGGCCAGCAGCACCTCGTCGATCTGCCGCTGCAAAATGGCCTGTTGCCGTTCACGGGACAGGGGGATCTTCATGAGCTGACTGTGGCCGATGATGATTGCATCATAATCTCCGGTGGCAATACGGGCACACAGCCTGCGGCGGTTGCGCTTTTCAAAATCGCGTTCGGTAGCTACCAAAATGTTAGCGGCTGGGTAGAGCTGAAGCCATTCTGCCGCCCACTGTTCCGTGATGTGGTTGGGCACCACGATCAGCGACTTGGTGCATAGCCCCAGACGCTTCATTTCCATAGCGGCGGCAACAATTTCAAAGGTTTTCCCTGCACCCACTTCGTGTGCCAACAGCGCATTGCCGCCGTACAATACATGGGCGATGGCGTTCACCTGATGCTTTCGCAGGCTGATCTCCGGGTTCATCCCCACAAAGCGGATGTGGCTGCCATCGTACTCCCGCGGTCGGATGGAATTGAAGGTGTCGTTATAGATGCGGCACAGCCGTTCGCGCCGGTCAATGTCCTGCCACAGCCAATCGGCAAATTTGGACTTGATCAGTTCCTGCCGATCCTGGGCGATGGCAGTTTCCTTCACATTCAGCACCGGCCGCTCCTTGCCGTCCTCCACAACGGTATCGAACACCTTGACTACCCGCTGATTCAGTGTCTGCTCCAGGATGTGGTATGCCGTGATACGCTTGGTGCCGTAGGTGGTGACGGCTTTGATGTTGCCGCCGTCCATGCTTTTGTTGCTGATGTTCCATTCTCCGCTGTATTCGGAGCGAACGACCCGCATTCTCTGCCTGGCGTATACGCTGGTACCGAACAGCTCGAACATAAACTGCTGATAGACATCGGTAGGCACCCATGATGCACCGATCCGCACACCGATCTCCGTAGCGGTCAGCTCTGTCGGCTGCACAGCTTCCATGGCGGAGAGATACCCGGCAAGCTCCTGCTTCTTTTCAGCCGGTAGCGCTGCTTGCAGCGCCTGCAGCATACGCAGCTTTTTCCGCACATTGCCGGACAGAAATTCTTCGGCGGTGACATAGGGATATGCCGCCAGATCAAGCTGCACCGGACTGATCTCCTCCGGCGTAAGACCGCAACGGACATTCCGGTAAATGACCCCGGAAAGCTCCTGCACCAGCTCGTCCTCACTTTTACCGGACAGCTCCGACATAAAGCCGAGATCCACCTGCGCTTTTTCGGAGAGAGATACCGCCAGCGCCTCCGATGCCGTATCCACCTGCGTGACCGGCTCATGCGGGCGAATGGTGCGCTTGGTGAACATATCCGCCTTGCGGGCGAAATTGCCTTCGTTGTCCAGCACCTCCAACGAGCACAGCAGCGGATAGCTGCTGTCATCCGAAAAGGCAAGGTTGTTGCCGCGGGTGTAAAGCCGCCCGTATTTTTTGACATAGGCATCGTACAGCCCGTTCAGCTTCTCCTGCTCGCGCCGGATGATCTCATCGGGATGGTTCTCCGCCTGGTACTCGATGAGCTGACGGGTGCAGTCCCGCAGGGCGATCATGCCGCGCACTCGGTTCTCGGTGGTCAGCGGCAGTTCGACCGGCTCCATGCGGCTGTCAATGCGGAAATACAGCTTGCCGTCTACGCTGGTAAAGCTGTAATTACGCACATTCGGGTCGGCGGGAATGGATAAATCTTCCTCCTCCGGCCCGTCCTGCTCATAGGTGGGGATCTGTGCATGAAGCCCCGATACCGCTTCGCTCAGAAGATCGGCAAGATTGGCATTTTCATAGGGCTTGCACACGCTGTCCATGCCGTATTGAGTGCTCTCCATGGCCATCTCGCCCAGCACCATTTCCGGATGCCGGACGAAATAGCTGTTCATGCGGATGCCGTTTTCATCCGTGTCCAGATGCACCCAATCCGGTTCGATGTCCACAATGCGGTCACGCTTCTGGAGGAAGAGAATGTCGCTGGTCACATCTGTTCCGGCGCTGGCCTTGAAGGCCGTATTGGGCAGGCGGATCGCCCCGATGAGGTCGGCCCGCTGGGCCAGATATTTCCGCACGGCAGGGCTTTCCTTGTCCATCGTGCCCTTTGAGGTGATGAAGGCGATCACGCCGCCCGGACGTATCTTGTCCAGCGTCTTTCCGAGAAAATAGTCGTGAATGAGCCAGTGATGCTTGTCGTAGCGCCGGTCAACGACCTTGATATTTCCAAACGGCACATTGCCCACTGCTGCGTCAAAAAAGCTGTCCGGTATCTCCGCCTTTTCATAGCCGGTGACAGCGATCCGGCTGTTCTGATAAAGCTGTCGGGCGATGCGGCCGGAGATGCTGTCCAGCTCCACACCGTAGGCTTTGCAGGCGTTCATGCTGTCCGGCAGCATTCCGATGAAGTTGCCGATGCCGCAGGCAGGCTCCAACAAATTGCCGCTTTCCAAGCCCATCTGTGCCAGGGCTTTGTAAATGGCGTCGATGAGAACGGGCGGGGTATAAAAAGCGGTCAGGCTGCTGGCACGGGCGGCGGCATATTCCTCCTCGGTGAGCAGCGCTTTCAGCTCGGCGTACCGGCTGTGCTTTTCATCGAAGCAGTCGGCAAGGCCGCCCCAGCCCACATAGCAGGAAAGGGTTTCCTGTTCCTCCGGCGTCGCCAGCCGGTTTTCGCTTTCCACTGTTTGCAGAGTGCGGATCGCCGCCACATTGGACGCATACTTTTCCGCCTTGCTGCCCACGCCCAGCTCCCGATCCGTGATGTGAAAGTCGTGTCGCTGCCCGGCCGGTATTTCCGGATAGAGCGGTGCAAACCGCATACGCTCCCGTTTGGGCTGCGGCGCTGTGAGCACAGCTTTTTCTTCGGCAGGTAATGCCGGTTCTATCTCTGAGGTTTCCGCTTCCGCTATGGGCGGTTCCGGCTCCGATACCTCCGGTTCTGCTGCCGGCCGTTCGGAAACAGCCTCGGTCGTTGGCGCTTGCAGTGGTTTTTCAAGGCCAAACACGGAATAGGTGCCGTCCAGGTAAGACCGCATGGTTTCCAACCCCTGTTTCCGCAGGTCATAGTGCCGGTCATCCTCTTTTGTGGATCCCCACGCAGGGAGCATATTCTGATAGATCTCCTGCACGCGGTCGGCGTCGGAGAGCTGAACGGTCACAGCCTTTACGCACTCCCAATAGTCCGCAATGGCGTTTTGCGAAAAAGGCCGCACCACATCGTCCGGTGTATCCATGAAAAAGTTGACGATCTTCCGGGCCAGCTGTTTCCGCTCATACTCCGGCATGGCCGCCCAGTCGGCATCTGAGAGAAATTTGTTCTGGGAGATCAGCTCCCCGATGCGTTTGGCCGCCTCCGGCCATTTCAGCGTGACCTTGGCATAGGGGGCCGTGATACTGCCGTGGCTGAACTCAATGCCCTTGCCACGGGTGTGGGTGAGATTGTCATTCCCGCCGCTATGACCGCTGTACTCACCGTGATAATCCTTGAGGTATTTTTCACGCTCGGTCTTATCCTTGTGCGTGGCGTAAAAAGCGTACACGCCAAGGCGATAGTCGGTGCTGCCGTCCCATCCACGCAGCACCTTGTCGATCTCATCGGCGGAAATAAAAAATTGCCGGTCGGGAGCAAACCCGTCGGCAACGGTAAAATGAAGCGGCTCCCGTTGTAGATCACGGAGCCGCTCCAGTATCTCTTTCGGACGGTAAAAGCGAAAACGCAAAAGGTCTTGCCCTGCATCCAGCGCGGCGTTGAACGCCGTCCATTCGTCCACGCACTTTTGCAGCGTATCCGGCGCACAGAGAAGATCATAAATTTGCTTCTGCGTTTCCGGATAGCCGCCCTTGACGGATTGCGCCAGCATGGCCAGCGGCAGAAATCCCGCGTTTCTCGCTTCCGTTGTCATGTCCCGGCTGGTGTAGGCAATGTTGTCAGCAAGCCGCATCCGCTCGTAGTGATCGACCTCATCGAGTTCACTTTGCGGCATATACCGCCCCAGCTCCAGCAGCTCCCGGATACGCTTTGCCGCTTCCTCCCAGGAAATCAGTGTGGCACTGCTCCGCTGCGCCGTGCTGCCGCGGGCAATACGCATCCCCTCGGCGTCATACCAAAGCGAAACTTTCTCTCCGCCAAAATAGAAGCCTGCACCATTCTCGCCGTAGTGTTTTTGCAGGAATGCGGCGTTGTCCGGCTTATCCTTCATAAAGTAAGCGCAGATGATCAGCCGGCTATGCTCATCGTTGGATCCTACGCACAGGGCTTCATCCATGATCTGCTGCGGCAGCTTGGGATGGGAGAGTAGTGGTGCGACCGGTGTATCCTCCGGTTGGTCGAACGCAGGCATATCAAACAGCGTAAGCTGCTGTGATTCCATCGGCACAAACGGTTTGATCTCGGTGTTGACATAGTATTCCCGTTTGTCAATGAGCTGTGCCGTAAAGCCTGCCACCAGCTTCCATGAAAAAACGCTTTCGCTGGAACGGGAAAGATATGCGCCCTCCCACATGAGCAGACCGTTTTTCTGCGGACGATACCCCAGCCGTGCTCCGTCTGCAAGGATCTCGGTGAAACGGTCTTGATATGCCGAGCGGAGATATTCGGCACGCTCGGCCTCGTCCGGATGTGACCGGAAAAACAGTTCGATCTGCGCCTTCTTGTAGATCAGATCATCATTGCGGTTTTCAATGATGGCGAAAATTTTCTTTTCATCCAAAAAAGCGGGCAGCTCAGAGGTTGCTTCCTCCGCACTGTCCGCTTCTTCGGGTTCGGTGTTCAGCTGTAGATCAGCTCCGCCAGCACTGTCCCCTCGGCGGCGTTTCTCAGGTTGTTCATCAGCCCCACCCACTTCATCGGGTCGGCGGCTTTCAGCTCCTCCGTCACGCCCTCGGCCTGAGCCATCGCCGTCACCGTCTGTTCCACGCGCTGCCGCGCCGTCCGGTCGATCTCCGCCAGATGCTCGTTCAGCCTGCCCGATGTCAGCAGGTTCGTGAACAGCACCTTCCGGTGCTCCTTCAGATACCTCCGGCGCAGCAGGCCGTATTTCCCAAGGGCTGTTTCCGGCTCCTGCGGCGGCAGCAGATCCGGCAGCCGGTAGCCGTCCTTCATCGTGTATGTCAGTTCCATGGTTTTCGCTCCTTTCGGTCTGTGTTTCTGTTTGCTTGTCTATAGGATACTCATTTCCCGGTGCCTGCGCAATTGTGCGAATTTGCTTTTGACGGCTTCGGACGGTCAATGCGATGGCGCTCAAACCGCTTTCGGCAATATCCCGTGTGGCCACGCCCAGGGCATTCAGCGTTTCCGGGGTATTGAAATTGAACACCTCGGAGAAATCCTCCGGATCAAAATATTCATCCGGTTCCAGCCCACAGCGGCACATCAACATATACGCCGTACTGTTCTCCAGCAGACGGCGATAGAGAACTGATAAATTCAGCTCGTCCAGTTCTTCCAGCAGGCTGTTGTCCCGGCAATTCTGCAGATCATCAAGATAGTCCGTCATATTGTCCGCCGCAGCGTTTTCCATGGCGGATACTATGGCTTCCTCCAATGTGCCTTTATCGTCCAGCGCACCGAATCGGTTTTCCAATGCTTCGATCACATCCGGCTCCTGCTCGGTAGGCACCTGCCAGAGCGGCACGGGGCGGGACAAACGGCTTTCGTGGGTGTCGGATATATCAAAATAATACTTGAGGCGCGTGCGTCCCGGATAGTCCCGATCAAATACGGCAATGCCGGTAGTGCCCTTATTGATCCATCGGCCGAATTGACGATTCCAGCGCTCTATCTCCAACACAGCCGTTGCGTCCGGACGCTGTGCGTGTACCAGCACCTGCTCCTCAAAGGGCAGCTTATAATTCCGGCAGGCAGAGCGCAGAAATGCCGTCCACCGGTCTGCGCGGGCCAGTGCGGCGATCTCCTGCCGGTAAACCTCCGTGATCTCCTGAAATCTGCGTGCCATGGGCAGCACCTCCTATCTTTCCTTTGGTTTTTCCCTGTCCTTTTTCAGCAGGTATTTATCCATATATTCCTTGGCCGAACACAGATCGCCGGTGTAGTTCCAGTCGTTTTCCGGGTCGATATGGCGGTAGGCGTTGTTATTGTACCGGTTCGGCTCCAGCTTGATGGGTGTCGCAGACAGCAGCGTTCCCCAGTGGTTAACCATGATCCAGCGGCCGATCTCCACGGGGATCCCGCACTGATCGTCGTCATTGCGTACCTCATAGAGATACAGCCCCTTGGGCACCGTGTTTCGGTCTACCCGCAGGCAGGTAAAGAGCATGGGACGGTCAAACACCTCCACCAGCTCAAAGCGTTCTTTTCTTGCATCAACAGACATACCGTTTTCCTCCTATCTTTCTCGCGCCGCTTCCCGGACGGGCGGAAACCGCCAGCCGTAGACCCGCCCGATCTCATCGCCCAGGCGCTTTGTCACACGGGTCACATCGGCGCGGGTGGCGGTGCCGCTGTATAGCTTTTCTTTCAGCCGGTCGATCTGTGCTTCGCTCACATTCTCCTTGTAGGCACGGTAGAGATAATGGTTCGTGCCGTCGTGATGTACGGCATCGCAGCGCAGATCGCCCAGCCGGTCTACATACCATGTGGAATAGTCCATCTTGGAATACAGGCAATCGCGGATATTGCCGCTTTTGATCTCGGCATAACCGGGATACCGCCCATCCCATCGGCCGATGTCTGCGATCAGCAGAATGGGGCGGGAGAGCTGAATGTTCAGATTGCACCGCTCGTCATCGAGATAGTCGTTGTTCTGCTCGACCATCAATTCCATCCGTTCCTGCTCAGAAAGCTCGGGGTACTGTTCCTCCAGATCGCCCCTCCAATCCTCGTAGTCCGGATCGCTGCTCCAGATAATATGTTTCTGCTCGGTCATCGTGCGTCACCTCGGTCTTTCTCCCGGCGCTTTAACGGCTGTCCCTGTGCATCGTAGTTGGCGGGATCGGCAATGGGCTTGTCAAAGCCGAACATGGAGCCGCCTTTCATGGCCTCCTCCTGGGCGCGGGTCACGCCCAGCTTGCGGTTATATTCCTCCACAAGCGCACGGGCTTCTTCCTTTGAGGTGTGGGGAATGTCCGTCTTGTAATAGCCGGTTTCGCCCCGTTTCAAAATCACCACATTTCCGGTGTCCAGCAGGAGAGAGTAGCACTGCTTTGGCAGGGAGGAGCGCAGCGGCACATAAGTGTTGCCGTTTCGCGCCATCCATTCGGCAAACTGCGCCATGTGATACAGGTTATCGACCCCGTAGCCGATCTCGGCGCGGTTCTCGTCAATGTAGCGGCAGGTGTGGTCACTATGGCTGCCATCCGGACGGGTCACACGGATACTGTCCCCATCGGGAATGCGGAACCGTTCCTTGCCGCTTGTATCAAGAAAGCAAATGCCGCGGGCCGCCTTTTTCATGTGCTGCTCCAGCATCTCCCGGCGATAGCAGTAGATATACAGGTTATAATCGCCCTGCATGGGATTCAGCCGCAGCAGATAGGCATACTCCGGCGTATCCACCCGGAATCCGTACTGCGGAATAAAATCCTCGGCAAACACACTTTCTTTGTGTTCATAGCAGTATCGGGAAAGGCTGCTGCGGTTTTTGAAAATGCCGTCATAGCGCTCGTCAAAACGCAGGGCATTGATAAAATCATCAAACTCATCCTTGAACGCCTGTGTTTTCAGCTCCCCGCAATGATCCTCCCATGAGGTGAAAAAGCCGTTGCCTCTTCTGTCCATGTCCCCGCGCAAATGACCGATGCAGCCGGCCTGCTTGTCGAGTTGCTGGCTGCCGGTATAACAGTAGCTGCGCTCTGCCGGGGTCATGATCTTGATTACATAGTCCATTACCGTTCACGCTCCTTTGTCGCTTTTGCCGCCTGTACAGAGAGCCGTTTCTGCCGTGCACGCCAATAGGCCGGGTTCCAGCGCTGCAGGCTCCGGTCAATGCAGGCTTCATACTCGCCGGGGCGGAAGTAGTTATCCGTCCGGGGTGCAATGATACCGCTGTCCATCAGTTCCCGCAGGGCCACCGACGCATCGCAGTCCTCCTCAAAATTCAGATACCCGCCTGCCTGAAAGCCGACCTGCTGTGCTTCCAGGGACAGCAACTGCCGAGCTGCGTCGATTTGGGCCATGATCCCTCCGTGGCCTGCCGTGGATACGCTATACACACCGGGACACAAAGTGTCGCAGCGTACAACAAGGCCCCAAGGGGAATCACTCGGTTCTCGATACATCATCGCTCACGCTCCTTCTGCAAGGATGAAATAGAAAGCTGCTGCGCTTCTGCCGCAAATCGCTGCTCCAATCGTTCCACGCTCCAATCCTTCTTGAATTGCCCCAGCGGGCCGGGACCGAACTGTGCCAACGCACGTTTGTCCATTTCCCGCAGCCGCTCCCATAACTCCGGGTGATACTGCCGGAGCTTTCGCAGCTCCCCAATGCCCTGCAACGGGCAGCACCAGCAGGAGCAGCGGTGGTAAATCTGATACAGCCCACCGAAGTCATAACCCCGGTCATAGCAGATTTGCAGGGCTTCCTTCTCCGTGATTCCCCAATCCACCAGCGGATAGCGCTCGCTTTTGATGCGCTTCGGCTCATCTGCGGCGATACCCACATAACTCACGGCCCGGTATTGTCCTTTCAGCCGGTTGATCTCCTTATGGATGAGATGCGTTTTCAGCTGCCCCGTACACCAGCGCACACGGGGACCGGGCCAGCCGTTTCCGTATAGAGAAACACCCAGCCACTGCCGGTTTTCAATGCTGGCTGATCGCTGCTTCTTTTCCTCAAACATCAGCCACTCAAAGCCCTTTGGGTGGCGCAGCCACGTCAGATGCAGCCCTCGCTCTGCAAACAGATAGTCGTCCAGCTTTTGCAGATGCTCATACATTTCCGGAAATTCCATGCCCGTATCTGCCGTCAGGACCGCATGGATCGGCAGCCCTCGCTCAACCATGAGCAACAGCATAGCGGTGCTGTCCTTACCGCCGGACAGGGATACCGCATGGAACAGATCCTTTTCTTCCGTTTGATTGCTCATACCCATTCCGTCTCCTTTCAATTCGGTATGTAAAAGAGGGGCGGCCAATCCGGCCGCCCCCTTGGGATTCGTTCTTTGAAAATGCAGGAGTGCAAACACAAGACCGACACTGCGACGATTTGTTCCACTCCATGAAACTGCCCCCACACTGAATGTTCAGCATGGGGGCGGCGCTTTTATTCTGTAATGTACATTTGACTATAAATATCCAGAATAGAGTCTTTCGAGCGGCGAATACCTATATCCGTTAAACGAATGTCCTCCTGCCGCATTTGTGCTATAAACCGAGTAATATCCTCCATTATAGACTGCGGGACAGGTATTCTCTGATTTTCCCGTACAAGTTGGAACAGGCGAAACACATCCAGACGGTGTTTCTTGATGTCACGTGCGTTTACATGGATTCCTTCTGCTTTCTTGCTTTTCAAATCCAGCCAAGCTCTCATTTTCAGCGGAATAATATGTTCAGCATCTAATATGGAGATACCATCTGTAACTGTTCGTCCATCCAGAAGAAAGTGGTAATAATCATCATTGAGCAAAATCGCTGACAAGCTGGAAACTTCATCATCAATATGCAGCGGCATCAAGTGTGTATCTGGCTGCAAGACCACATTGCTTTGTGGCCTTGAAAATAATTCAATCATCTTGGGGTAAGCAGGGTTCGTTGGGTCCACAAAACGATAGAACTCCGGTTGACCGTTACTGCGTTGCCTGGCCTGATAGCCACCAGCTTCAATAAAAGCCCAAAAGGCTTTTGCAAAGTCTGTCGTTAAAGCCTCGACGATCAGCACCATGTCGATGTCAACGGTTTGCCTGAAATCAAGTCCTGCATCGTTCATCAGAAGATCACAGGCAAAGCCTCCAATTACAGTATATTGCTCCTTAAAATGATTGAAGTGCTCTCGGAATATATCTATGCCATTTACCATTTCGTTCTCCTTTATTCTTCCTCTTTGATTGGTAGTCCGTGCTTTTGCCGAATTTCATCCAAGCACGTCTGAACTCGTTCGTTTGGGTCGTTGTCCATGCTGAGCAGCAATGAAATGTCATCTACACAGCCGTCTCTCTCCAAAATGATCGGGTCATAGGACCACACTTCAATAACAGCACCGCCAAAGTCTTCAAAATACTGTTTTGTGCAGATATCTTCTGCTGGGATTTTTGCCGCCTCCTTTTTGGAAATCGCAATAGCACCATCCTGATCGTTTACCCCAATCATGGATTGCCGTGCCAGCGCCCGTATTCCACTTGCAATTGGATGCTCGATTTGGGCGGTTCCTTTTACGTAAAGAATTCGATCAACAGGCGTTTTCAGTCGCCCGTATGCTTTTTCCAAAAGTTCTGATTTGGTGTATGCCGTTGTGATCCATTTATTCGTGCCTTCTGCTGTTTGCGAGATCAGACCCGAAGCAGAGAGGTCATTGATTGCCCTTGTACAGGTCGCCTTTGAGAGCGAAAGTGCCTTTGCAATCTGTGTCAGATTTACGGACCCAGTATTCTCTGCATAGTATAAATATAGAAATACAAGCTGTGTACCGGGTGCCATTTTTGCCATAATGGCAGCGTCCGCCTTGAATTGCTCATGAAAAGCGCACCCCCAAAACGGAAGGTACACCTGCTGCGAAAGAGACACAAACGGGATGTGTTCTTCCAGCATACTCCGTCGTTGTAACGCAGACAGGTTGTCTAAGCACAGTGCACAGGGAAGAGAACAAAGTTCCTGAAACTTCTTCAACTGCTTTTTTAATGTAGGCAATCGCCAAGAAGAGCCATTTGGCTTCAAAAGAACACACGCATGGTCTCCCCAACTTAACAATTGGGGGGTATATCCGTCCTTGATATAGTAGGGCGTGTCATCCGTGTAGTCGAATCCCTTCACTGTAATATCGGGGCCGAATACTAATTTAAGGAAAGATAGCATATCAGAAAGACTCCTTCGCTTCCGCCTTTTGTTTCACTTTTTCTTAATTGTACCGTTAAAACTGAAACTTGTCAAGTGAATACGAAACAATTGAGTAGATGGCACACAAACAGTATAGCCATTTATTCACAAATACCATCCTGTTATTGTTGGTTCACGCCGAAAAACTTTTCTTTCCCATAGAAAAAAGGGCGGCCGATCTGGCCGCCCCTTGGCGCTTATTTTTTACGCTTGCGCATCAGCAGCACAGTCACAGCGCCGATGCCGGAAAGGCCCAGCAGGGCCAGCCACAGCGCCGCATGGCTGCTATCTCCTGTCTGCGGCACCTTCGGCGTGGGCTTCTTTTCGTTGTGCATCTCCACCTCCGTCACGGCTCCCTCAAAAATGGATGCCGTCTTGTCAGCCGGAAGGAGATACCCGTCCGAACTGCCGTCCCGCACCTCGGATACGGTGTAGTCCCCGATACGCAGGCCCTCGATGAGAATGACACCTTCCGCATCGGTCTGGAACACCTGGTCATAGCCGTTGGCCCCGGTAACACGGAAGGAAAAGCCCGCCAGCTTCCCATCCGAGGAGGTCTTGACGATCCGAAGAGACCCCCCCTGCGCCGCATTGAGAAAGCCCTTTCCGGCTTCATTTTCCACGGTCACGGTTTCGCCGTCCGTGGTGATGGCAAAGTAGTAGGCGCTCTCGTCCAGATAAAAGCCCTCCGGGGCCTGGGCTTCCTTTGCAAAATAGCCGCCGTAGCAAAGACCGGTCAGGGCGTACTCGCCGCCCAGTTCCTCCATCGTGCCCAACAGTTCGTCCTCAGCATCCAGTTCCTGATTGCGGTTGCTGTCACGGTAGACCTCAAACACGGCTCCCTCCAGTTTGTTTTCCGGATAGTCCTTGTCCACTTTCGTGAGGGCCACGCCGCCCCGGATGACCTGCTCGGTCACATCCAGCGCAATGGGATTATATTCCGCGGTGTACCGCTGCGGCTCAGCGCCTACGGGGTACACCGTGCTGTCCAGCAGATAGCCCTCGCTGGGCGTGATCTCACGAATCGTCCAATCATCCCCGCAGGCATAATATACGGTCGTGAATTGGCCATTTCCGTCCGTCACATAGGTGTCCACAAGCTGCCCGCCCTTGTATACGCCATAGACCGCGCCGGACAGCTTGGCATCGCCCTGGGGTGTTCCGGTGGCGCTGTCGCTTTTCGTAACGGTGGCGTTCCACTTTTTCAGCACATTGTGGATGCTCTTGTGCGTGACCTTGCTCCATTCCACTGCTGCCGTCTGATCCTCGGGTATCACATAGCGAACATCCGTATCCACCTCGGACAGCACATAGCCTGTGCCGATCAGCACATCGGAAAATACGGCCTTGCCCGTGCTGTCTGTTACGGCGTACTCGTCTACGGGCAAGCCCGAAAGCGAGGCGCCTGTCAAGTGAAATTTCACACCCTCGATCAAATGATCCTCCGAGGTTTTGATGACCTCCAGACTGCCCCGCTTCAGCGTATTATGGAAGGTCACGGTGGCGACCTGACCGGAGATCACAGTCACTTGACGCACCTCTTGGGGTTCATACCGGTCACTGCTCTGCTCCGTCACGGTGTAAGCGCCGGGGCGGAGATCATCGAGCTGCATTTCGCCGTCTGCATTGGTCGTCACGGTCTGCTCCGTACCGTTGCCGGAAACGGTGAAGGAGATACCGGACACCTTCCCGTCCTCGCTGGTTTTGATGATCTTGACGCTGCCATAGCCGACCTTCAGGTGCAGGTAGGCGTACATGGGGTCGCTGACGGTATCCCGGAAGGTGACGACATCCTGCATGGTGCCGTCGGGGCCATAGTGACCGTCGCTCCAGACCACCACGCCCTGACGGGTATTGTTTCTGACGGCGGTAATGGTCACGCCATCTGCGGGAGCCGTCTCGGCGGAGATGGTCAGGTCATTCCCATCGACGGCAAAGGTCATATCCGACTGGGCTGAAGAGAAGGCATATTCGCTCAGAACGCTGTTGGTGTCCGTCAGGGTAGCCGTGTAGCGGCTGCCGTCCCAACTCAGTTCAACCGTCTGTGCATCCTCCTCGCTGCGGTCCATGAAGCTGGGGACAACGGTGTGCTTTTTCACGCTGGCCTCGATGCTGTCGTAGTAGGCAGAGAACCGACTATAGAGCGGATGGGAGGTGCGGTAGACGGACTTCACGGCATCGGCGCTGCCGGGGTCAACGTGATTGAAGTCCGCATCCCGCTCCCCGACCACCGTTTCCCACACCAGCACCTGCGTGGCCATCATGTGGGCCAGCTTGTCGGCGTCGGCCTCGTTCTGAGAGCGCCAGTCGAGGGAGAGATTTCCCTGATAGCCGTACTGCATGATGCGGCCAAGGAGCGTTTTCATGGTTCGGCCATCAATGGTGCGGTTATATTCGGCGGGGAAGGTGTCCCAATAGTCCTCCCCATAGCTTTCGTAGGAACGGTACAGGTTTCGGGGAACGCCTGGCTCGATGCAGTAGCAGGCCGGGCCGTCGAAGGAGCCGATGGTGTGCAGCGTGGTCATCCATGTTGCCTCGCCGGATGTCCAGCCGTTCATGTAGTGCAGCTCGTCGTGGCCCCAAGTGCCGCTGTAATCCAGATTGGCGTCGCCGTCTCTGGGGAATGCCACCGAGTACGAATCCGCAGTTTCTCCGGTGAATGCGGCGGCATAGGCCGTCATGCCGCTGCCGAGGATGGCGGTGAAGCAGATCAGCAGAGCCAACAGCCCGGAAATGCTTCTGCGATAGAGTTTTTTCATTTGTTAGACCTCCTAAGAGTAAAAATAAAAAGCACCATCCGGAAAAGGATGCTGCTTTCTGTACGATATGGACTTGTGAGATAATCTCTTTTTCAGCCGGTACAGCCGGTAGGAAGGGGGTGAGGTGTGGAGAGGGGGGAGCGGAAAAACCGGCCCTGGCACACAGCCTGTCCGATGGGCAGACTTTCCCCTGGGCGGAAGATTCAGCGTTCCATTTCCCGCTGCCGCTTTCTGTAATAGTCCAGTGCCTTGATGATCGTATCCTCCATAGTCCGTGCGGGCGTCCCCGGCTTGAAATATTTGCTGATACGCTCCTTGGGTATCCGAAATTGTTCCTTCTGGTTGGGCTTTTCCTCCTCCATGATGGACAGGATCACCGCATCGGTCAGCTTTCCGTCTCGGCTGAACGCCTTCATCTTAATGGCCTGTGCAAGCGACGGCGTGCAGTCCTCGCGTCCCATGGTGTCATAAAGCGCGCTCTGCTCCTGTTCGGTAAGGTAAGAAAGCTCCACCGCAGGGCGAAAGGCGATCCGACCGTCATCCACCATGTCCAGAATTTCCGGGATGAGGTTGGTGAGGCGGATATAGCGTTGGATTTGGCTGTGACTATCCGGTGATTCTATTGCCAACAGCTCACGAGAAGTCTTTCCTTCAAAATTCTGCCCCACTGGGGCAGAATTTCCTTTGCTCGGTCTGCCCGCCTGCCTTCGCATAGCATCCAGCTTCATTTTGTACGCAAACGCCTTTTCCGACGGCAATACACGCTCGCGCTGGAGATTGCTGTCCACCATGATAATAACGGCTTCGTCATCCGTGAGGTCGCGCACGATGCAGGGAATCGTGTCCCGTCCTGCCAGTTCGTTGGCCATCTTGCGCCGGTGCCCCGACACCATCTGATAGCTGCCGTCCTCCAGCTGCCGCACAAGCCCCGGCACCAACACGCCGTACTGCCGCACGCTCTCCGCCATTTCCAACATGGCCTCGTCCTGCTTTACCTTGAAGGGATGCTCAGGGAAATCGCTGATTTGGGAAATCGGTATGTCCTGCACGCTATCGCGCTTGGCTTCGTCCCGCTGCTCCTGCGTGGTAAACAGGCTATCGAGTGATGTCAGCATCTCGGATGCGTTGCTTTTCGCCAATGCGTTCCACCTCCTTTACCAGCGCACCGTAGGCTGCGGCAGCCCGTCCGCGCGGTTCATGCCGGAAGATACTCTTGTCTGCCGTGCTGATCTCCGCCAGCCGCACCGTAGCGGGAATGACGGCATCCAGTACGGGCAGGTGCTTGCCGAAGTTTTCTTTTACCCCGGCCACAATGTCTTTGCGGAAGTTCGTGTCATTCGCCATGGTCAGAAAGACGCCGCCGATCTTCAGCTTTGGGTTGATCTGCTGCCGGATGCTCTGCACCGTGCCCACAAGCTCCGTCATGTCCTCGGCTGCCAGATAGTCCGCCTGCACCGGGATGAGTACATGATCCGCAGCCGACAGAGCGTTGATGACCAGCATCCCCAGCGACGGGCGGCAGTCCAGCAGCACATAGTCGTAATTTCCCTTGATGCCCTCCAGATAGCGTTTGAGCACGGTTTCACGGCTCATAACATTGACCAGTCCCACCTCTACCGCCGATAGGCTGCGGTTGGCAGGGACAAAATCAAAGCCCTCATGGTGGTGCAAAATTTCCGGGTGCTCCGGCTCGGCGCTGTGCTGCACAACAGCGTTCATCTGCTCCGCCAGGGTATGAGTCAGCTCATGGGGCTTGCGCTGACCGAGCATCTTGGTGAGATCACCCTGCGGGTCAACATCCACAAGCAAAACTCTTTTGCCATCCATGGCAAGCCCTGCACCGATGCAGTAGACACTGGTGCTTTTGCCGACGCCGCCCTTTTGATTGGCGACGGCGATCACTTTACAATTCGCCACTTTGGGATTCCTCCTGTCTGTAAATTTAGCTGTCTGCGGCGATGGCGGACAGCTATGTAATGCCGGGTATAGAAAAAGCCGTGTGGCTTTTGACAGCTACACGGCTTTCCTTATGCACACGATATTCAGATGTAGACTCGCTTCGTCTTGGCATCCAGCAGGGCAAGGATAACTTCATCTACGATGTCGGTGTACCGCCCCTGTCGGGTGAGCTTGTTTTTGAAGCGAATAAGTGCGTCGAGGATCACACCGTATTCCTCGCAGCTGAGATACAAGGTACAGGTTTTTCGTTTCATGTGTCATCCCTCCTTACACGGACAGCATAACAGATTGCGTTCCGTTTATCAATTCTGCGGCGGCATTTGCCCTGCGAAAAAAGATAAAGTTCATTCGGCTTGGTCAAACCGTTTCAAACCGTGCCAAAGCCATTATTTCCGAAAAGGCGGGGCGCAGTATTCATTTTCTATGCAGAGGCGATCTGCTCCGAGTGGCCACATGAGCAGCCCGAAAATTAACCCATCCGTTAACAGTTTCGGGGTCAAAAACGGCATTTAGCCCATCGTTAACATGTAAAAAACACGTCAAACCTTGTCAAATTCCATCAGATTTTCCGAAAACTGAACAAATGCTGCAGATATAGGAAAATCCCGGAAAACGAGAGTTTTCCGGGATTTTGATTGCTTTGAAGTTGTAAAATCGGCAGAAATCAGCGCTTGCTGAACTGAGGTGCGCGACGAGCGGCTTTGAGGCCGTATTGGCGTACAGTTTAGCGCCGGTTTTCCTTGATTTTATGGGCTTTTTGGCCTCTGC